>Ga0209415_10003712_pt1 | contig 28375 bp, 32 predicted proteins | sample PeaSoiSIISIP2007_FD_187696 | JGI IMG/M metagenome (GOLD analysis project Ga0209415, IMG submission 187696) | Peat soil microbial communities from Weissenstadt, Germany - SII-SIP-2007 (SPAdes) (version 2) | ecosystem: Environmental > Terrestrial > Soil > Wetlands > Peat | place: Germany... | reverse complement strand
CGGCCGCGCGCAACGACTTGGACGCGCGACGCGCGGCTGCTATCTTACGCCGTGTCGAGCGACCACGCACTCGCAGAAGCGCAGCGTGCCGACGCCCGTGGTAAACTGCGCCGCTCAGACCTTCCCTTTTCGCTTACCGAGGAGCGTTCATGCACGACACTTCGCACGAGGAAAAACATTTCACCGCGACGGAAATGGTGCGCGACATCGTGATCGGGATGTCCGACGGATTGACGGTGCCCTTCGCGCTGGCCGCGGGAATTACCGGCGCCGTGGCGGCGAGCCCGCACGCCAGCGCGCTGGTGGTCACGGCGGGACTCGCGGAAATCGCGGCCGGTTCGATCGCCATGGGGCTCGGCGGATTCCTGGCCGCGCGCACCGACGCCGAGCATTACGCTTCGGAACTCGAGCGCGAATACCGCGAAACGGTCGAGCTGCGCGACCGCGAGATCGACGAGGTGGCGGAGGTCTTTCGCGGCTACGGGATGACGGAGGCGCAACTGACGCCAGTCGTCGATGCGATCTGCTCGGATCAGAAGCGCTGGGTGGACTTCATGATGCGCTTCGAGCTGGGGCTCGAGAAACCGAACCCGGGCCGCGCCTACACCAGCGCGTTTACGATCGCGCTCTCGTACATCGTCGGCGGGTTGATTCCTCTTGCGCCATACATGATTCAGTCCAACGTGGTGAAGGGCCTATGGTTCTCCGTGGGAGTGACGCTGCTGGCGCTGGCCGCGTTCGGCGGAATCAAAGGACACTTCACCGGGATCAGCCCGTTCAAGGGCGCCGCGCAGACGGTGCTCATCGGCGGCATCGCTGCGACAGCGGCGTTTTTCATCGCGCAATTGATTCGATGAAGCGGCCTGCGCGGGGCCGCCTTGTTTTACGCTTGCGCCAGTTAGCCGTGCGAGTATCATGAGTTATGCAATACCCGATTTGCCAAATGCCTTTAGAGAAGAAGGACCTAGAGGATACGAAATCGTTTCTCCGCCCCTTTTGTCATAGGAAGCTGCGCAAGCGCCCGAGCAAGAAAGAACGAACCGCTTCCCTCATCATCGCACTTGCCGGCGCGATTCCTTACTGTTGGATCGATTCAAGGCAGCACATGTCATCAGAGATCGGTTTTTTCTCCTGATGATATTTGTCAGCACCATCGAGTTTGCTGTGAGATCGCTACACCCGGATGAAGATATCGTCCCGGCGGAAGATAACTGGCTCATCCGATCCTGACGCCGGCGAGTAGCGTCGCCGAATCCAGTCAGAGAAACTAAGCAGCGGGGACGGCGGCGGTACGGCGCACGCGGAGGCGCAGAACCTTTCGCTGATTGGCGTCCAGGACCTCAAAGTGGAGTCCTTGATACTCCAGGCGTTCGCCGGCGGTTGGGACGTGGCCGATCACGTGATTCAAGAGACCGGCAATCGTCGTGGCGGCCTTGGACGCGCTCGGATCGAACTCAACTCCAAACAACTCCTCCACTTTTTCGAGGGCGACGCTGCCGCGCATCACGAGACTTCCGTCGGCCTCGCGCAGCACGTCCGGCGCAGGCGCGCGATCCTCTTCGCCGATCTCGCCGACAATCTCTTCCACCAAATCTTCGACGGTGACAACGCCCGCCAGAAGGCCGTGCTCATCCACGACGACCGCGATTTGCTGCTGCTTGCGCTGCAACTCCTTCAATAGTTCGGAGCCGTGCTTGGTCTCGGGGACGAACAGAGCGGGGCGCATCAGTTCGCGGACGCTGTGTTTGCGCGACTCCTGATCGGGAAGCTCCAGCAGATCGCGCGCGTAAACCATGCCCAGCACATCGTCCAGGCTTTCGCCATAAACCGGCAGGCGCGAAAATCGCGTCTGCACCAAGAGCTTGCGCAACTGTTCGACGGAAGCGGAGGCGGAAATCGCCACCACATCCGGGCGCGGCGTCATCAATTCGTGGACGCGCTTATCGCCGAATTCGACCACCTGTTCGATCAGGTGCGCGTCGTCGCCTTCGAGAATTCCCTCTTCCTCGGCGGCCTCCACCAGCGCCTCCAACCCTTCCTGCTGCGCCTCAGCGCCCACGGAAGGCTCTTCGTCGTCGAGATGGGTGAGCGAAACCGCCAGATCGAAAATCGCGCGCAACGGCCAGACGGCCGCAAGAAATCCGCGAATCACGGGAGCCATGCGCGCGACCCACAATCCCCTGGTGCGCGCGAGAAGCAGCTCCGGAAGAAAATGGCCGAAGAGCATAACTTCCGCGAGGACGAAAACGACGAGTTCGGCCAGCGCGTCCCACGCCGAGGGAACAAACGCCAGGACGCCGCGCGCCGTCGCCACCACCACCACGACCAGCCACAAATCCACCAGAAGCCGGAAGGCATGCGCGGCGCGGCGGCGTTCCAGCTTGAATTTCGGTTCGACTTCGGCTTCAAACGCTTCGAGATTCGCGCGCATCCGGCCCGTGCTGACGCGCCCCAATTCGTCGTAGACCCGGTCAAGATAGCTGAACACGACCAGGCCCACGTTGAGGAGCAGCACCGCGCACGTGTAGAGAATGATTTCCATCTCAGATTATCCCCAGCCGCCGGCGCATGCGGCGCTCGAGACGCTCCATCTGGCCGTGATCGGTCTCATGGTCGTAGCCGGCAAGGTGCAACATGCCGTGCAAGATCAAGACGCGCAATTCTTCGGCGAGTGAACTTGAATAGCGGCGCGCGTTGCGCCGCGCCGCGGCAGGAGAAATTGCGATGTCTCCGGTGTAACTCTCCTGCCGACCGCCCGGGTGGCTGCTCCTCGCGCCGTTGCGTCCGTGGCCGCCATTTGCTTTCGCGGGAAAAGAGAGCACATCGGTGGGCCCGGACTTCCCCCGATAGAGGCGATTCAACCGGGCGATCGCGGCATCGCTGACGAGACAAACCGTGACGGCGTCTTCGGAGAAATGGAGCGCGCGGCGCGCCTGTAGCGCAAACTCCTCAAGCGGCTTAACGGCAACGGCTACGCTGCGCTGGCGGTTGACGACCATCGTAGTGAAACGCTACGTCGCGGAATTGGCCTTGCCATTCTCGGCGCGCCCCGCGCCACGAGACGGTTGGCTCGAATCGAATTCCTCGTACGCTTTGATGATCTGCTGGACCAGATTGTGCCGGACGACATCGCGCTCGTTGAAGTGCACGAAGCCGATGCCTGGAATTTTTCCCACGACTTCGAGCGCCTCGACCAGGCCCGAGCGACGACCCGTGGGCAGATCAATCTGCGTGACGTCGCCGGTAACCACGGCTTTGGAGTTGAAGCCCAAGCGCGTGAGAAACATTTTCATCTGTTCGCTGGTAGTGTTCTGCGCTTCATCAAGGATGACAAAGGAATCATTCAACGTGCGCCCGCGCATGAAGGCGAGTGGCGCCACCTCGATCGCGCCTTTTTCGAGAAAGCGCTCGAGTTTGTCCGCGTCGAGCATGTCGTACAGGGCGTCGTAGAGCGGGCGCATGTAAGGATCGATCTTTTGCTGGAGCGTGCCGGGGAGGAATCCCAGCCGCTCGCCGGCTTCGACCGCCGGCCGCGCCAAGATGATGCGGTTGACCTGCTTATTGAACATGGCGGAAACCGCCATGGCGACGGCGAGGTACGTCTTCCCCGTTCCGCCAGGGCCGACGGCGAACACCATGTCATGCCGCTCGATGTATTCCATGTAGCGGCGCTGGTTCGCGCTCTTGGGCGCGATCTGCTTTTTACCGAAGCTGCGCGGCCGCGCGGCGCCCGGATCGAGAATTCCGCGGAGCGAGGCTTTGGGGTCTTCCGTGGCCACGCGGAACAGCGCCTTCACTTCGCCGTTCTGCATCGAACGGCCTTCGCGGACCATTTCGTTGTACTCGTTCAGGATGCGTACGGCGCGGTCCACTTGGGTGGTCTCGCCAAGAACGGAAAGCTGATTGTCGCGTAGTTCGGTGGTGACCTGCAGGGCGGATTCGAGCAACTTCAGGTTTTCGTCAAGCGTGCCAAAGAGATTCTCGATTCTGCCGGCGATCTCAACGGTGCGTCTCATGGGGCCGGGGAAGCGCCAGGGGGCGCGTTCCGATGGAAGCCACCTCCAGAGGGAAGTTGCACACTACGGAATACTTAGAATAGCTTACCCGCCCACCTGCGTCAAGGCGGGCGGGATAAGCTACCTATATTCAACACCTTACAGCGCAGGCCGCCAGGCTCGCCCGATTACTGCGTCGCCGCGGGGAATTGCACCTTAGGCACCTGCTGCGCCTCCGCCGACGCCTGGAAATAGGCGTTGTTGGGCTGGAATCCGGCCCAGCGCGCAACGATGTTGTTGGGGAATACGAGAATGTAGTTGTTGTAGGCCTGCACCGCGTCGTTGTAGCGGCGCCGCTCGACGGCGATGCGATTCTCCGTGCCGGCGAGCTCGTCCTGCAATTGCAGGAAATTCTCGTTGGATTTCAACTGCGGATAATTCTCGGCGATCGCCAGCAAGTGTCCGAGCGCGCCGTCGAGTTGGCCGTTTGCCGCGATGCTATCGGCGGGAGATTTCGCGGCGAGCAAGGCTTCGCGGGCCTTGTCCACTTCACCAAAGACGGTCACTTCCTGCGCGGCGTAGCCTTTCACGGTGGCGACGAGGTTCGGAATCAAATCGGCGCGGCGTTCCAAAACCACATTCACATTGCCCCATTGCGCCTGAATTGCCTGGTTGTACACGACCATCTGGTTGCGACGATGGACGTACGTGCTGCCAAACCAAAGTCCGAGCACGACTAAAATCAAGAGTACCGCGAGTGCTTTCTTCATCTTTTCCTCTCATCCCTGATGTTCGATGCTGACTCTAACACAAACTTGCGGCGCGAGGCTGCGACCCTAGGCTGCGTCCACGCGCTTGTCGAATGCGTCCACCGCCGCAGCGATTCCCGCTAAATATGCCGCGAACACGCTGCGATCCAAAACTTTCTCCGGGCGCTTCCCTTCCCGCACGTCCAGCACGGCGTCAAAGGGCGCGGAATCGAAACCGAGCGTCGCGGCCAAGCGCCTGAAGCTTTCGCGGCGGGCCTCCGGCGGCTGCTCGCCCAGCGCGAGAAGCGCGTGGCGGAAGAGCGTGGCGAACGTGGACGTCGAGCCCAGTAGAATGGCGCGCAGTTCGGACTCGCCCTGGCCTGCCGCCAGCGCCGCTTGTCGCAATCGCAGCAAATTGATGCGCAACTCGCGCTCCACCTGATGACGATGGCGATCCATGGGAATTTCCAGCCGCGAGAAGACGTCCTCGCCGGCAAGGACGCGCTGGCGCATGCGGATGTCTAGAAACTCGATTGCGAAGACGTCGGCCGCGCTGTGCAATTCGTCCAGCGTGAGAAGAAGCGGCGCGGGATGGCCTTTAGCCGTCCAGAGATAGACGACCGGGTGCAGACGCGCAAGCGCGTCGGCATTCAGGCGATTGAAGACGCCGAGAAGATTAAGATCAGAATGGCCGCCGTGGTATTCGCCGCCCGCGGCAGAACCATAAAGCACAAACGAAACCAGGTTTTCACCTGCCGCACTCTTGAATTCACCCGCGAGTCCGCTCACTTCTTTTTCGTAGTCCATCATGATTTGCGACTCTCCACTCGCACTCACGCCTTACCAGCCGCCGCTCGCGCCGCCGCCGCCGGACATCCCTCCGCCGAACCCGCCGAATCCGCCACCGCCCCCACCGCCGCCCCCAAATCCGCCTCCGCCCCAGCCTCCTCCGCCGCCCATCGGCGGGAGCCACCACCAGCCGCCCATGCCGCTGCGCCGAGTCCCACCGTGCCCAAACAGACTGCGGAGGATTCGGAAGATGAATGAAATTGCGAAAAAAGCAAAAATGATCGTACCCAAATTGATCCCCGAACTCGGCTGATCGTTGTCGTCCGGCGGCGCCGGAGGCTGGGCTGACAACGTCACGCCCTTGTCTTGCGCGATGACGCCCGCAATCTGTCCGGTCAATTGCACCATCGCCCCGCTGTAGTCGTTTTGTTTCAAGAGCGGAACCATCTGCCGCCCGAAGCCGCCCACCTTGCCGTCCGGGAGAATTCCTTCGAGGCCGTAGCCGACCTCGATGTGATACTGGCGGTCGTCCACCGCGAGCAGAATCAAAACGCCACGATCCATGCCTTTTGGGCCAACACCCCATTTTTCAAACAATCGGTTCGCGAAATCGTCCACCGAATCGCCTTCGAGCGTGTGAATTGTCACGACAGCGATTTGCGCGTTGGCTTTCTGGTCGAGTTCGGTGCAGAGATTCGTGAGTTGAGTCTTGGCGTCGGCGCTCAAAGCGCCGGCGAAATCATTGACGTAGCCGGTGTATTGAAGTTGATCGAACTTTTCGGCGCGCGCCGCCGTGCCCGCAAGCAGCAGCGCAAGAACGAGCAAGACGCCAGCCCCAGCGGGGCGGCACAAATTAGCCCAGGGCGTAAGCCCTGGGTAGACATACTCGGGACGGGAATTTTCCCCGAGCCCCGTAGGGGCGACACAAACCCTTGCTCCACCGCTCTCCGCGCCGGTTTGACAAAGCCAGGAGCGTCCGCTAGTGTTGGTTGATCGTCCGAACTTACGAAGGAGAGTTGAATGGCTCAGGGCACGCCCACAAAAATCAAGAAGCGCAAGAAATCGGTATTGAAGCGCGCGGCGCAGTCGATTGTGCACAACGAACTCAACCGGTCGCACCGGACGCGCGTTCGCACCATGATGAAAGACCTTCGCCGCGCCATCGACGCGAAGGACTCCGCCGCCGCGGGAAATCTCTTGCGCCCGACGCTTTCCGCGATTGATCGCGCGATCAGTAAGGGAATTCTGCACGAGAATACCGCCAATCGTTACAAGTCCCGCTTGACACTTGCCGCGAACGGACTCAGCACCGCGAAACCTGCGTAATCCAGTTAGAGTCTGGGCGCAATTTCACTTCGATCCTTGCCGGCGGACTACGACGCGAATCGGGCCACAAGAAACTCGACGATCGCGCGTTTGTCCGCCGCTTTCGATTTCAGACGGCTATCCGCCTCATAAAGGGCCGAAAGCCCCGCCACAAGTTTGGCCCTGGGAATCCGCTTCGCCTGGCGCATGGCGATGCGCGCCGCGTCCTCACGCATCTTCAGCTTCCAGTGCGCTTGCGATGCGTTCATCTGCGGCGGCAATTCCTGAACCTCGAGGAGTTTTCGGCACATCCACGCGAGCGCGCCGATCATCGCCACCGGCTCCTCACCCTGGCGAAACAGTTTATCGATGAAGAGCATGGCCTTGCCCGGCTCACGCGCCGCGAGCAAATCGGCGAGCTCCCAAACGACATAGGCGCGCTCCGTGACCACCAGCGCGTCCACATCCTGCGCGTTGATTCTCTTTGTCTCGCCGACGTAGGAAGCCAACTTCTCCATTTCCGTTTTGGCCGCCGCCAGATCCACGGCCGCCACCTCCGCCATTCTCTCCGCCGCGTCGCGATCCAATTCGACGCCCAGTTCGCGCGCCATTTGATTGGCAAGCTCGCCGGCCACGCGCAAGCGCTGCGCCTGATCTTCGGGCAACTCTACCTGGACCACCAGCGCGCGCTCCAGCAGCCGCTTGGCAAACTTCAGGCGCTGATCGAGGGTTGCGGCCTCGAAGACCAGGGTAGTGAACGGGGCGGGCTCCTGGAGATAGGCGTCGAGTTCTTCGACCAAAGCGTCGCGCTTGTCCTCGCCCACCCCTTCCCAGGCTTCCACGCCCCGGACGAACACAACCTGCTGCGGCGCGAGCAATGCCGGAGTTTGCGCGCGGCCCAGAATTGCGTCCCAGGGGTCGTCGCCCGCGTCGAATCGCGATACGCCCCAATCGCGCGCGCCTTCCGGGACCATCGCTTCGATGATTCGCGCGCGGCAGAGATCGCGCAGATACGTCTCGTGGCCCAGCAGCAAAATTGCGGGGACCGCTTTGCCGCGCGACAATTTCTCGAGAAACGCGTCCGCGCCGATCAGGGGCATCAGAAATTCTCCAAAACATCCGAAACCAGCCGCGCAGCGAAATCGTGAGCCATGCGGTCCAGCGCCGGCGACTCTTCATCGAAGAAGCTGGTAATGTCCGTCGATATCTCATACGGCTGGCGGAACACAAAATTATCACTTTGAAAGAGCGGCTTGCTGTTGCGGTCCTCCAGCTCAACTTTCATGTTCACCGTGACGAGCATGGTTGTGGCCCGGCCTGTGGTCGTATCGTAAACCACGGCGATCGAATCGAGACTCGTTATTTCTCCGTGCAGCACGGCGTCTGCGTCCTTGGGGTCCGAGACGATGCGATATTTCGTGCGCGAAATAAACTCCTGCACCACCGCCTGCGACATCCGCTGCTCAATCCGGTAGGTGGAGGTCTTGTTCACGAAGGGCACGACCGCGATCGTCTTCACGTCCGGTGGAATGCGCGTCGCCCGGCCCGCGACTCCGTAACCGCACCCGAAGTTTGCGCCCGCAAGCGCGGCCAGAACAAGCCCGAACCATCCCGCCCGCGAGCGGAGATTCCAGTCTCGCGATCCCGGCGCCGTTCTCGCGCTACGCTTAAGAGACAAGCAGATTCTCCGCAATGGCGATGGCGTTTGCCGCGGCGACGCTCAAATTGTCCGCCGCGCCCCAAATCCACCAGCCGCGTTCCGCGTTCCTATCCCGTTCCGGACGCGCCAGCACAGGCCGGCTCTCCCCCGCGACGCTGACGTTCGTCGGAGAGGGATCGCCTTCGGAAATCACTTTCAACCCGGCCGCTTCGACTCGGTCCACAAAATGATCCGGGGAATCCATTTCGGCATACGCCATGAATCCATGCGAGTGAAAAACGGGGGCCTGAAGCATAGTGACTGCCGGAACCGGCACACGATCTTTCAAATAGAGCGCCACGTCAAGAGCCAGCGACTCTCGGGACGCGGAAAGATTCGCCTTGCTGGCGGGGCCGTATTCCTGCGCTAGATTGAACGCCACTTGCATATCAAAGAGTTCCTGTGGCATCGGCTGCAACGACAGCAGCTTCACCGTCTGCCCCTCCAACTCTTCGATGCCCGCAATCCCCAGCTCGGATACAGGCTGGAGGAAAACGATCGAGCGGAGCCGGCCATTCGCCCCGCGCAACGCGGCCGCCAACGAGATGGCGGCTTGCGAGGGAACGGAAGGCGACACGTACACGCCTCCTCCACGCGCCGCGCTGGCTCTCTGAAATGGCGGATCGAGAATGGAATCGAGCGTGGGGATCCAGGAACGAGCATCCGGCCGGGCGGAAAGACCGCCGCTTAGATCGATCACCGTCGCTCCCGCCGCGAGCGCGGCGGCGACGTGGCGCTGGGCAAAAACGGCGGAACCCGCGAAGAAAACGAAGCGCGCGCCTGAAAAACTTTCTTCATCCACGGATCGCACCAGCGCCGGTTCGCCGGCCGCTTCCGTGAGCGTGCCGTCTGCAATCTCTTCGTCGAACAAGCGGAGCTCCGCCGCGTCCAGGTCGGAACTCCCAATGGCCTCGATGAGTTGCTTGCCGCGAAGAGAGGTCGCTCCGGCAATGGCAATCCGAATGCCCTGCTCAGCTTGGGCCATGGCTCACGATGTTGGTTGAATTCACGAGGATGTCGGGTTCACGGAGTCGGTTGCGGCGCCTGCGGGACGGGGCGATGCCGTAGCACGCGCACCAGGTGCAGCACAACGCCGGAAATTGTGTAAACGCCGGCCAGAAGTATGAGCACAATGTCCGAGTAGACCACAATCGACCACACCAGGAATGCGATCAGCACAATGGTCAGCGAAGGCTGACGCCGCGTCCACGGCATATCCTTAAAACTGCGGTAACGGATGGCGCTGACCATCAGAGCCGCAGCCGATAACACCACGCCCAGCCAGACCGCCGCCCAGCGCCAATCCTCGATCGGCGCGCGGAAGGCGTGCACCGACGCGGCGATCAAACCCGCGGCCGCGGGGCACGGCATACCCACAAAATAGCGCGAGCCGCCCGGCGCCATGCCTTGCACGTTGAAGCGCGCCAGCCGCCACGCGCAGCAGACCAGGAACGTCAGGCTCACCCACCAGCCAAACTGAAAGATGTGGTGCGCCTGCACGGACTCGTTCGCGAGCATCCCGCGAACGCCCCAGGCAAACGCCAAAACTGCGGGCGCAATTCCGAAACTCACCACGTCCGCCAGCGAATCGAATTGTTTTCCGAAGTCGCTGTTGGTATGGGTGGCGCGTGCGACGAAACCATCCACCGAATCAAATAAAATTGCGAAACCGATGGCCCGCGCGGCGTAGTCGAGATCCGCCGGTTCGCCCTTGACGACCGCGAGAATGGCGTAGAACCCGCACAGCATGTTTGCGACCGTGAAAAAGCTCGGAAGCAAATAGATGCCGCGCCGCAGGCGATGATTGCCCGGCCCACGCCCGAAACCGAATTGCTGCTGTTCGTATCCTTTGTCTCTCATTTCCACCGCGCCACGATACTCGATCCGCCCGCCACATGCTGGCCGGGCGCCACGAGAATCTCCACATCCTCCGGCAGCCAGACGTCCATCCTCGAACCAAACCGGATGAGGCCAAATCGCTCGCCCATCGCCACCGTCTCCGCGGGCCGCTTCCAACAGATTACGCGCCGGGCGATCAATCCCGCAATCTGCTTGAACATGATGCGTCCGTGATTCGTCGAGAGGTAGATCACGTTCTGTTCGTTTTCGACCGATGCGCGGGAGCGCATGGCCGCATGAAATTTCCCGCGTCTGTAGTCCACGCGCTCGATGCGTCCCGTCGCCGGGGCGCGATTCACATGCACGTTCCAGATCGCGAGAAAGATGCTGATCCGCTTGCCGCGCTGTCCGTCGAGCTCTTCGTCAACCACTTCCATGACCCGGCCATCCGCGGGCGAAACCACTGCAGCGGAATCGCCGGGGATCTTGCGATTCGGATCGCGAAAGAAATAGACGACGAAGGCGCCGAGAAAAACAAAAACTGCTCCGCACCAAATCAAAATTGCGCCGTGCGACCGCCAGCCGATCCCCAGCGCCACCAACCCTAAAAGCAGCGGGGGAATGGCGAATTTGTATCCGTCTCGAGCCATTCAGAGCCTAAGGGAAGCCGTTCCGCTCCAGGCCATTCTACGACAGATTGTACGCAGTTACGCGCCGGGAAGGATGAACAAACGATGAACGCGTCGCAAGACACAAGTCCCCCTTGCTGGGGTGAGCCCCTGGCAGCGGCCAAGGAGGAGCGCTACGGCGTGCGGCCGCTGTTGATCAAGTCAGCCAAGCGGTGCTCCATAGCATCCTTGACGAGAAGTTTGAGTTTCTTGAGTTTGATTTCTTGAAGCAGGTCTTCCGAGCTTAGGTAGGGAGACTTCGTGAGCTGTTCCAGCTGGGCCTCGTATCGCGAATGCTCTTGCAACAGCCCTTGATACTCTGGATCTCCGGTTACCATCTTGGTCCGGAGATCGACGGGTGAAACCGCCATCAGGCACCTCCAGCTTGGGGAGCGAGTTACATAATGTGCAGACCCTAGCACAAAGCGCTGCGCCAGCCAAGAGGCGAGAGGATTATTTTATTCTGAGCGTCAGCAACCGGGCATCCTCGGTGGGATTGCCGTAGTAGGCCTTGCGGCGGCCCGACTCTTCGAATCCCGCCCATTTGTAAAATGCGATCGCGGTTCTATTCGATCCCCTCACCTCCAGGAACATCCGCGTGGCGCCGTATGCGCGGGCAAATCCTACAGCTGTGTCGAGGAGCCGCGCGCCGACTTTGCATCTACGGAATGCCTGCCGAACTCCCATGTTCAAGAGCTCCGACTCGTCGGCTGCGGCCCGAGCAATTAGGAAACCTGCGATGGTGCCGTCCGCCACCGCCACCCAAACAGCAAAGTCACCTCCCGAGGACTCGAGAAAGTGCTGTCCGCTCCAGGATGCCGCACCGGGAGTGGCGTTTGCTAGCCTGGAAATCTCCGGCGCATCCGCAGCGGTCGCGGGGCGGATCTCAATCGCCAGCAATGACGGCGGCGAGCTCACTCCGCCTCCTTCCACTTCGCTTCGGCGTCCGAGCGGCGCACATAATTGGCCTTCAAGTGAAGCGCATCCACGGTTTCTCCCCGAAGCGCCTTTTGCCAACCCAACCGGCCGATCATCCCCGCCAGCGCAGCGGGGACGATTTCCAATCTCAAGCTTCGCCCGCCCAGCGCTCCCACAAGCGCCAGGGCCGCCTCCGATGATGGGGTAGCCACAAGGGGAACTTCCTTGGTTCCATCGGCGAGCCATTCCAGTAATTCGGGCGGCGACATCACCACGTCTTCAGCCACGCGCGCAAGGCCGACTTCCCCGCCAGCCTTGTGCGCGTAACGTGCCGCGTAGAACTGGCCTCGGCCTGCTCGTAGTACCGGGGCGATGATCCAACCTGACTCCGTGGCTAAGGACGCGACCGCCTCAAGCCCGCTTACAGCCGCGATCGGTTTGCCCCAAACTTCAGCCCACGCTTTTGCTGCGGTCAGCCCCACGCGCAACCCGGTAAACGATCCTGGACCGGCGGCCACGGCGAAAAGGTCGATCTGCTCCATGCTAACCCCGCCAGATCGCAGCACTTCGCTGACATCCTTGAATATCCGCGAGGCATAGGGTTCCTCCGAAGACCCAGCGCGCTCGGCCAGCACGGCTTCGTCGCGCAGCAGCGCCGCGCCTCCGGACGATCCGCTGGTATCTACGGCAAGAATTAGCATCACCGGGATTGTACCTCAGGCCCCGGGTACACGTTTAGGTGGGGGTAAAGGAGTCCGAATTCCCTAGCAATTCTCGTTCCAATTCCCAAACTGAATTGCCCTTAACTTACTGATTCTAGGAGAAATAGCTTGACTTGTGTGTTCGAAGAGTATACTTTCGATATGAGATTCTCGGGGGACATCCAGCCAATGGAACACAAGATCGGTGACAAGGTAGTCTATCCCAACCACGGCGTTGGAGTAATCGAGCAGATCAATTTTGGCGTTCTGAACGGTCGTACCGAGAAATATTACATGATCCGAATTTCGTCGAGCGGGCTGAAGGTTATGGTGCCGCATTCGAACGCGTGCACCGTCGGTCTGCGTCCCGTCATCCGGAATGGCGAGACCGCCCAGGTCTTTAGCTTTCTGGAGAAAGGCAAGTGTAATTCCCACCACGATTGGAAGCACCGCTTCAAGGAGAATTCGGAGCGGATGCGAACGGGTTCCCTGATCGAGGTGGCGGCCGTGTTCAAGAGTCTGGTATCGCTTAGCCGGACCAAGCCACTCTCCTTCCGCGAAAAGAAGATGCTCGAACGCGCCAAATTCCTCATCGTCAGTGAACTCGCCACCGCCCGGAACACCTCGAACGAAACCATGGAAGACAATCTGGTGAGGTCGCTCGCCAAGGCGCACCTCCAGATGCCTACAAACATCGATAAGCAGGAGCAGTTTTAGCCGATTCAGACGTCTCTGAATTCTTGATGAGATTTTTGCAAAGCCCCGATGCAACCGCGTCGGGGCTTTCGCTTTGGCAAGAGAGTTAATCAGGCGAGCGGCAGGACCGCTTCCGCATCCAGCTCTTCCCCGGCGAACTCGCCTGCCAGGAAATGCGGATACGCCGCGGCGGCGATCATGGCCGCGTTATCCGTGGAAAGCGCCCGGCTCGGAAAGAACGATGCCAGGCCTCGCCGGGCCGCTTCCTCTTCAAATGTCTTGCGGAGCTCCGCGTTCGCCGCCACGCCGCCAGAGACCAGGACTGTGGCGGCGTGCAGTTCCTCCGCAGCTTCCAATGTGGGTCGGACCAAATCGCGGACGACGCTGAATTGAAACTCGGACAGCAGCCGCAGTGTGGCGGGACCACACAGGGGCTGCAAGTCAGCCGCTTTTCGCTTCCCTTCCCTTAGCGCCTCGCGACGCGATTCAATCTCCGCCGCAAATTCCGGATGCGCCCGAACGTAGTAGAGGACCGCCGTCTTTATGCCGCTGAAGCTAAAATCGTAGCGATTGCCGCGGATCTTGGTGGGTGCGAATCGCGGCGCGTCCGGCCGACTGCCATTGCGCGGGACCACCGCGGCAAGCTGGTCAATCACCGGCCCACCGGGATAGCCCAGCCCGAGGACTCTCGCCACTTTGTCGTAGGCCTCGCCTGCGGCATCGTCGCGGGTGCCGCCCAACCTCCGGTAGCTCAATTTGACGGCACGCGCATCGCCAAGTGCCGGCTCTGCCTCGACGAAGTAAAGCAGGGTATGACCGCCGGAGACGATCAGGCAGACCGCAGGGAATTTCACTTGGCGGCTCGCCCGTGCGGCCTCCAACAACACCGCGTGCACGTGGCCCTCGAGATGATTCACCGCGATGAGCGGCTTGCCCAAAGATTGCGCCAGGACTTTGCCGTACGTAACGCCTACCAGCAGCGAACCGACGAGTCCCGGCCCTCGCGTCACGCCGATTGCGTCCACATCGGTCAGCTTCATTGCCGCACCGGCCAGCGCCTCTCGCACGACCGGCACGATCTGCCGGAGATGCTCGCGGGAGGCCAATTCGGGCACGACGCCGCCATACTTGCGGTGGATGTCCACCTGCGAAGCCACGATGTTCGACAAGATCTCGCGTCCGTCGGCCACGACGGCGGCCGCCGTCTCGTCGCAAGAAGATTCAATCCCCAGGATTCGCGTCGTCATGTTCTGTTGGCCGCTGCACCAAAATTGCAGACTTCAGTCGACAGAATTCTACCATCTCACCATTCCTTCACGGCGAATCCTGAGGCTTTAACCTTTCGCAATTTGGGAGCTTCCCCCGATTGACTCCGTCCGCACCGCGCCTTATCTTGCAATCGTGAGCGTGCCTACCCTTCCCAAGCGAGTCCGTAAGGCCGTGCTGCCTGCGGCCGGCATGGGCACACGTTTTCTTCCTGCCACAAAAGCTCAGCCGAAGGAAATGCTCTCCGTTGTGGATAAGCCGCTGGTGCAGTACGTGGTGGAAGAGTGCGTCGCCAGCGGCATCGAACACGTCATCATCGTCACCGGCAAAGGCAAGCACGCCATCGAGGACCACTTCGATTCGTTTCCCGGCCTGGAACGTTTTCTCACCGACCGCGGCCGCCCAGATCTTGCGGAAATGGTTCGCAAGCTCAGCAGCATGGTCACGTTCAGTTACACGCGGCAGAAAGAACCGCTGGGCCTCGGTCACGCTGTGCTGATTGCATCCGAACTTGTAGGCGATGAGCCGTTTGCCGTGCTGCTGGGCGACGTCATCATCCCCGGGCCGAATCCCGCCACCAAACAATTGATTGAGGTCTATCAAGCGACGGGCATCGGCGCAATCGCGGTCGAACAAGTTCCGCACGAGCGCACGAATCTGTACGGCGTCGTGGACGTCGAACCCGCTCAGAATCAGCGGTGGGGCAAGCGCCTGATGCGCATACGCGACATGGTGGAAAAGCCCAAACCGGAAAATGCGCCATCGGATTTCGGCGTCACCGGGCGCTACGTCCTGCCTCCCGAAATCTTCGCCTGTCTGGCCCAGACCAAGCCCGGCGCGAGCGGCGAAATCCAGCTCACGGATGGATTGCGAATGCTGGTCCAGCAGTGCGGACTGTGGGCCTACGTTTATGAGGGAAAATCCTACGATGCGGGCGACAAACTAGGTTTTCTAAAGGCCACGGTCGAAATCGCGCTGGCCAACAAGGAATTAGGTTCCGCGTTCCGCGAGTATCTCCGCACCCTAAATCTCTAGCGTTTTCTGACTATATTCCGCGCGTCTTTCCGAAGAGCGTCACGGGTCACAAGCCCGATTCACTTCTCTTTCCCGGAACTCTTGGCCTTCTTCTCCGTACTCTTCTCCCCGCCCTTCTCTGACCCGCCACTCTCCGATTTCGTTTCCTTCTTTTCTTTTGTTTCTGCCTTGGCCGATTCCGCGCTGTCTGTCTTTACCGGCTCGGTCTTCCCAGACTTCCCCGCGTAGTCGGTGACGTACCATCCCGATCCCTTGAACTGAATCGCCGGCGCCGAAAGCACCTGCTCGACGCTCCCACCGCATTTCGGACATTTCTTCATGCGCGGGCCGTCCATCTTCTCGATTCGCTCGCTGCGCTTTCCGCATTTCTTGCAGACATACTCGTACAAAGGCACTGGCGATCCCCTCCGATTTCGTAAAGATAGACAAGCACATAATAGCATGCTGTCCGGCCGGCACGCCCCGCACTCGTCCACGTGCGACACCTGCGTGCTAGACTGCGTATGCCAATGAGCAAACCCCAGCCAGCAAAGCCCGACGCCGCAACCGGCTGCCTCTATTTAGTTTCCACGCCGATCGGCAATCTTGAGGACATCACGCTGCGTGCGGTCCGCATCCTGCGCGAGGCTGACGTCATCGCCTGCGAGGACACACGGCAGACACAGAAGCTGTTACAGCACTTTGAAATTCGCAAGCGACTGGTGAGCTATCACGAGCACAACGAAATCACGCGCGGCGCAGAACTGGCGATTGAGATGGAGCAGGGCGCGAAGGTGGCGCTCGTCAGCGACGCCGGGACGCCGGTGCTGTCCGACCCCGGCTATCACCTCGTCGCGCTATGCCTGCGCCACCGCATCCCGGTGATTCCGATTCCCGGGCCATCGGCGGCGCTTGCTGCGCTTTCTGCGTCTGGCCTGCCGATCGAGGAATTTCTGTTCGTTGGCTTTCTGCCACAGCGGGCGGGCGAGCGGCGCAAGGCGCTTACGAAATTACGCGCGGAGCCCAGAGCCATCGTGTTCTACGAAGCTCCCCATCGGATTGCAGACATGCTACGGGACGCCCACGAAATTCTGGGAAATCGGCGCGCGGCCGTCGGGCGCGAAATTACGAAATTGCACGAGGAATTTCTGCGCGGGAGGCTAGGCGAACTTGCGGAGGCCGCCGCGAAACGAAATCTTCGCGGCGAAATCACGGTCGTGGTGGGGCCCACGGCAGCGTCGGAGAGAGATACGGGCCGTGCGGCGGGCGGCGAGGACGCGGGCGACTCCGCTACGGCGCCGGGCGCGAGCACGGCCGGAAACGTCACTTTGTCCGAGCGCATCGCGCAGCTGATGGTGGACGAAGGCCTCGACCACAAAGCCGCTCTGAAGAAAGCCGGACGCGAACGTGGCTTGGCGAAGCGCGAAGCCTACCGGCAACTGCTTCTCGAACGCTAAGACGTCGATTCCGAACTGAACATTCGATTGAATCGCGGGCCGGTGAACATCACGCCGACCACGCTCTTAAACGTAGCCACACCGGGCGCTACGTGAACGACTTTTCCGCGCGTTGAGAATTCGGTCGGCTCATCCTTCGCCGCGGGCACACCGATGCCGATTTCGATGTCGGTGCCCAATGGCAACTCGTGAATCGTGTAGCACGCGATGCCGCCGCGGCACACGTTTTCGCTGGAGGTACGCTCCTCGAAGCTGACTCCGGCGCGATTCGTCCCGCTCAAACGAACGGGCAAGCGCACGGCGATGCGGCGTTCCGAGCGTCGTTCCAGACCAGGGGTGGAGGCGCTCACTGGCATTGTTCGTTTCTCCTATGTTCCCAGTGCGGCTGGGGCCGTGAAAAATCGGTCCACGCGATCTAGAACCTCCGACGGCGTCCTTGCGGCGTGGACCTCTGAGCGCAGGACGGAACCGTTCCGCACACCATGGGTGAAAGAACACGCAAACATTTTCATCTTACCGATTGCATCGGGCCAGCCCGTTTCGAGCAAACTGCGAAAATACCCGGAAAGCAGCGCGTACCGATCCGATTCTGAAACTTCGTCGTACGTCCCCTTGGAAACGTAATCCGCGATCTGCCGGAAGATCCAGGGGTTCGTCGAAGCAGCGCGGCCGATCATCACGGCGTCGCAACCCGTTTCCGCAACCATTCGCACAGCATCTTCGGGAAGGCGAATGTCGCCATTGCCGACGACGGGGATACGCACCGCACGCTTTACGGCGGCGATGATCTCCCAATTCGCGCGGCCGGCGTATCCCTGAAGCCGCGTCCGCGGATGCACGGCGACGGCTTCCACTCCGATCTGCTCCGCCATCTTCGCCACTTCCACGGCGACGATGCTCTGATCGTCCCACCCGCCGCGCATTTTGATCGTCAGCGGAATGCGAACCGCGGCGCGCACTGAAAAAAGGATTTTCTCCAGCGTTTTCAGGTCGCGCAGCAACCCGGAACCGCCGCACTTTACCACTTTCTTGGCCGGGCAACCAAGGTTGATATCCACAACGTCGAAGCCCAGCTCTTCGACGCTCGCCGCCGCCCGGGCCATAGCCTCGGGATTCGCGCCGAATAGCTGCGCGGTGATCGGATGCTCGTCCTCCTCGAACAGCAAATAACGCAGCGTGCGCCGCTCGCTGCGCGTGAGGCCTTCGGCGCTGGTGAACTCGGTCATGATGAGACCGCAACCGCCAAGCCCACGAATCACGCGGCGGAAGACCGTGTCTGTAATGCCCGCCATCGGCGCGAGGACCGTCGCCGGGCTGATCCGAATATCGCGAATTGTGAAGCTCGCCGGGAACATAGGGTTTCAGAGCAAGGTCGCGTCCAAACCGGCCGGCGATTTGGCGGCCGTCGCGGGTTGCGTTTGGACGACATCCTCTGTTGCGCGACGCCGCACGCGCGGCACGCGCGCGGTCGCGGCAACGGGCAAGGCAATCATTCCTCCCGACAGATGGGCCGCCAAGGCTTCGGCCGAGCCGTCAAAGAAGCCATGCACGATTTGCGCGACGGCATGCGCCCGCGCCTGCTCGGCGGAAAGGCTTGGGCGGTAGAGATACGCGCGGCCGGCCTTTCGCCGCACGACAATTCCCTTTTGCGCCAGCCGATCCATGATGGTCATGATGGTGGTGTAAGCGCGAGGCAGCGTGGGCGCGAGGCCTGTTTGAATGTCGCGCACGCTGGCTTCGCCGAGCGGCCAGAGTGTGTTCATGCACTCGAGCTCGAGCGGCGCGAGTTCGAGGATGGAGCGGCGCGTACCGCCTTCGTTCACGCCAGGCCCCGAATCGGACGTTGCGCGCACGGCCATTTATTTTTTCTCTGGCTCGCTCTTCAAATATTGTTCCACACGCAGCAGGCGCCGATCCAGCGCGGAATTCCATTCCGTCCATTCATCCACGCCGTGCTCGGAGGCGAGAGCGGCTTTGGCAGCGCCCATCTTGGAATCCATGTCGTCGAGATAATGTAGGAGCAATGCTTCGCGAAACATCGGCAGCTTGGGCGAACCGAATTCGTACTGGCCATGATGGCTGGCCAGAAGATGCAACACCAGCGATTTCAGCTTGGGCGGAAAGCCGGGAATTGCGTCCATCTTCTTCACCAATATCTCGTAGGCGATGAGAATGTGGCCGAGGAGTTGGCCCTCGGAAGTGTAACCGAGCGCGCTGTCGTAGCGCAGCTCTTCTGTCTTGCCGACGTCGTGGAGGATCACGCCGGTGAGGAGCAGGTCTCCATCCACTTCGGGATAGTGCGGGGCAACCAGCCGGCTGAGTTCGCAAAGACTCACCACATGATCGAGCAAGCCGCCCAGATAGGCGTGGTGCATCAGTTTGGCCGCGGGGGCGCGCTTCAGCTTCGGCGCAATCTGCGGATCCTGGACTACGGCTTCGAGCAGCTGCCGAAGCGAGGGATTCGCGACTCCCGCGACGAATTCCAGCAGTTTCGCGTACAGCGCTGCAACGTCGATCTGCGGCTGCGCTTGATAGTCGGCCGCCTCGACCTCATCGGGCTTGGCAATTCGCAGGCGGTCGATCGAAAGCTGCAGCTTGCCGCGGTAATTTTCGACGCGCGCCTGCACCTTCACGAAAGCGTCCCGCTCGACGGCTTGCGCGTCGCGCTCGAATCCCTCCCACATCCGGGCCTCGATCGTTCCGGTGCGATCGGCCAGCTCGAGGCGCAAGTAAGGGCGGGCATCGCGCGTGGAACGAATCTCTTTTTCTGAGACGAGGAAGAAAGTGCTGATGGTTTGATCGGCCTGGAGTTCGGCGACAAACGGAGATTTCATGAACTCGAGCTCGTCGAGGACCTGCGCTTACCGAAGAGCAAAAACCGCTTCATTCCGTTTTTCTTTTTGGCGGTGTCCGGGGCCGGCGACACTTCGACGATCCCGTTTGTGGCGACAGCGGCAGTATCGATGTAACCGGGCTTCACTTCCACGTAGCTATCTTCGCGCAGTTGCTTCAGGTAGGCGCGCAGGGCCGGCTCCATTTTCGTCATGTACAGCTTGTTGTTGATTTCCTCCTCGACCTTGTCGAGGGGCTGAAGGCCCGCGGCATAACGCTGCTCGACTTGCAGAATAAGGAATCCGGTCTTGGTCTCAATGACGCCGGTCACGTCATTCCGGCTCATCTTAAAAACCTGGTCCTCGATGTCGGCTGCGAGCTGGCCGTGTTGAAACGTTCCGAGTTCTCCGCCTTCCGCCGCCGTGCCGCCGTCGGAAAAGTGTTTTGCAAGCTCGCCGAAATCATCGCCGTTGTGAACCCGATCGAGCATGTCATCGGCCTTCTTGCGAAGCGCGGGAATTTCCGAAGGGTCTTTCTTGTCCGTGCTGATAAAGATTTCCCGCAAAACCACCTGCTCGGGCCGCGTGAATTCGTCCGGATGGGCTTTATAATAGTTGGCAACATCTTCGTGGGAGATGATGATGCGCGAGCCAACCTCGCGGCGCACGACTTCCTGGGTGAGGATCTCCGTCCGGATGTTGTTCTTGTAGTCCTCGAAATCCATCCCCGCAGCTTCAATTTTGGCTTCCAATTCCTCCATGGAAGGAATGTTGTTCTGCTGGCGAATTTGGTCCAACCGCTTCACCACGTCGGACTCGACGTTGATATCCAGGTCCTTGCCGCGCTGCACCAGAAGGGACTGATCGATCAAATCGCGCAATAAGTCGGACTGCTTCGCGTCGTACTGCGCCTGAATCTGCTCGGGCGTGCAGCCCGCGCACGATTGGCGAATGTCGTCCATCATGCTGTCTCGCGCGTGCTGCAGATCGGAGGTCGTAATAATTTCGTCGTTTACGCGCGCAACAACTTCTTCGATCACCACCGGTTTCGGCTGCGTCGGCGAGGTGGGAGGACCGGCCGGCGCCGCGGCCGGGGCGGGTTGTGCCACGTCTTGAATCTGCAGAGGCGCGGGAGTGCCGGGCTGCTGTTGCGGCTGGGGCGTGGCGGGAGCTTGCGACGGCTGAGACGCCGGTTGTTGGGATGGGGCGGGCGCCGGACTCTGGCTCGGAGAACTCGGAGCATTCTGCGCCCGGAGGCAACTCCCCGCCAGCAAGAGACCTACGGTTACAATCACAAGTCGTTTCAGGCGCATCATTTGCGGAAGTATCTTATCGCTGCGATTCGAGGCGAAGCAATACGTTTCTGACTTCATCGGCGACCTTTCCCTGCCCGCGTTCCGTATCGATCCAAAGCACTCCGCTGGGATCGAGCCGCAGCCCTGGCGTGGACCGCAGCAGTGCCACCAATTGTTCCGGCTTCACCGGCGTATCGTTATAGAACTTGATGCCCACGCGGCTGCCCTTGCGATCTACGGAGGAAACGAGCAATCGCTCCGCCTGCGCCTTGAGGACCGCGTAATCGAGAAGATTGGAAAGCGAGCCCGGGGGCGGACCCAGCCGGTCTGTCAACTCCTGCCACAGAGCCTCACGCTGCTCAGGCGTGGCAACCTCGGCAATCCTCTTGTAGGCCTGCAAACGCAGGTTCTCTTCTGGGATGTAATCCGTGGGGATACGGATGTCCAGACCGAGATGCACGGTGGCGCGCCGCTCCGGAAACGTCCCAGGACGCGCGGGGCCACTTTCGCCTTTCCGTTGCGCCACGGCGCGCTCAAGCATCTGGCAGTACAAATCGAAGCCGATCGCGTTGATGTGTCCGTGCTGCTGCCGGCCGAGCAGGTTGCCGGCGCCGCGCAATTCGAGGTCGAGTGCGGCGACGCGGAAGCCGGAACCGAGATCGCTGAACTCGCGCAATGCCGCCAGGCGCTGGCGCGCAATGGTCGAAAGCACCTCTTCCTGCGGCACGAGCAGGTAGGCATACGCAGGTTCGTCGGAGCGGCCGACCCGGCCACGAAGCTGGTACAACTCGGACAATCCGAAGCGATCGGCGCGATTGACGAGAATGGTATTCGCGCGCGGTATGTCGAGGCCGTTCTCAATGATGGTGGTGGAGATGAGGATATCGGCTTCGTCGCGCACAAATTTCAGCATGACGGATTCGAGCTGTTTTTCCGCCATTTGGCCGTGACCGACGACGATGCGCGCCTTGGGCACCAGTTTCTTGAGGAGCGCGGCGAGGGATGCGATGGACTCGACGCGATTGTGAACGAAGAAGACTTGCCCCTTGCGCGCAAGCTCTTGTTCGATCGCCCGCTGGATCAAGCCTTCGCTGAACGGCGTGACGACGGTCTGAATCGCCAGACGCCCTTTGGGCGGCGTTTCGATGACCGAAAGATTGCGCAGGCCGACCAGCGACATGTGCAGGGTGCGTGGGATGGGCGTCGCGGAAAGCGTGAGCACGTCCACATCGCGCGAGATCTCCTTCAATCGTTCCTTGTGCGCGACGCCGAAGCGCTGCTCTTCGTCCACCACCACCAGGCCCAGACTCTGAAATCGAACGTCGCGTGAGAGCAGCCGGTGCGTGCCGATCGCGATATCGAGTTTTCCCGCCTCGATCTCGAGGATCGTATTCTTCTGCTCTTTAGCGCTGCGGAACCGGCTTAGCATCTCGATGCGCACGGGAAACGCGGCGAATCGGCGCCGGAACGTTTCATAATGTTGAAACGCGAGGACCGTGGTGGGCGCGAGTACGGCGACTTGCTTGCCGCCCATCACGGCTTTGAATGCCGCGCGCATGGCGACTTCCGTCTTGCCGTAGCCGACGTCGCCGCACAGGAGGCGATCCATCGGCTCGGCCAGCTCCATGTCGCGTTTGACGTCGGCGATGGCCGCGGCTTGGTCCGGCGTTTCCTCGAACTCGAAGGCGCCTTCAAATTCCTTCTGCCAGGGGTTGTCGGGAGGAAATGCGTGGCCACCGCCCGTCTTGCGGGCGGCGTAGATGGCGAGTAACTGCTCGGCCATGTCTTCGAGCGATTTCCGCGTGCGGGCTTTGCGTGCCGCCCATCCCAGCCCGCCCAGGTGATCGAGCTGCGGCTTCGTCTCGCCGAGTGAGCGGTAGGCTTGCACGAGATCCATTCGTTCGACGGGCACATAAAGTCGCGCGTCATCCGCGTAGATGAGCCGCATGAATTCGCCGCGGGCCCCGTCCGTCTCCATCAAGTGCAGACCTTCAAAACGGCCGATGCCGTGATCGACGTGCACCACGTGGTCCCCAGGTTTGAGATCGGAAAAATCGCTGAAGAATCCGGCGGTCTTGGCGCGCACGCGAGGGCGGGCCGGGAGCGGATCGAAGAGATCCCCGGTGCCGTAGACGGCCATCCGCGCGGCCGGTAGAACGAAGCCGGCGTCCAGCGGAGCGCGCACGAGAATTACCGCAGCCGCGCTGCCAGGAATCGCGTCCTCGGTTAAACGGATGCCGATAACGCTCGATTCGGTCTCGCCCAGTTGAAACCGGATCTCTTCCTCGCGAAAAAGATCGGCCAGCCGCTCAAGCTCACCCGTATTCGCTGCGGCGACGAGAACCCTCTCTCCGGCGTCCAGCCGCGCCCGCACTTCGGCAAGAAAACGAGGCAGGTTCCCGTGAAAGAGCGTGGATGCCTGCGCGACGACGCTGGAGTGGGTGCCTCCTTCGCCTTCGAGAGGCAGACGCCGCAGTTCGAGGCGTGTGTAACGGTTCAATGAACTTTGCCAATCATTCCCGGGGAAATAAAACTTGGACGCGCTAGCGCTGCCATCGACGGAGGCGTCCAACTGTTTACCGGCCTCGGCCAGCGCGTCCGGCTCTTCCAGAATCACCACCGGCTCGGCGCGCAGGTCGAAAATCGAGTCTCGCGGATCCGGAAGGGCTTCGCCGGCCTGCGGCTCGGGCGCGTTTCCGCGGGCTCCGTCGCAGAATTCGGTGAGCGGCGGGAGACTCACCTGTTCCAGGGGACGCACGGAGCGCTGCGTATCGGGATCGAACTCGCGAAGGGATTGCAACGTATCGCCGAGCAATTCGAGACGCACAGGCCGCACCGCTTCCGGCGGAAAGACGTCGAGGATGCCTCCACGAACGGTGTACTGGCCCGGCATGTCCACCGTGTCCTGGCGCTCGTAACCGACGCTGCGAAGATGCGCGAGCAACTCTTCGAGGGAAACGTCTTCGTCGCGAACGAGCGTGAGCGCGAGACCGGCGTAAAACGCGCTCCCTTGCACGCGCATGCGCGCAGCGGCGCTCGCCGCGATCAGTACGCGCGCTTGACCTGAGCAATAGCGCCACAGGGTGACAGCGCGCGATTCGAGAATCGCCGGGTGGGGCGCCATCCCTGGACCGGGCAGGACGTCGAGCGCGGGCAAGACTCCCACGGTCGCGCCCGGTTGACCCGCAACCGGTTCCCCGGAAAGCGCGCGCAAGAAGAATCGCGTCGGCTCTGCAAGAGATTCGGCGCGCGTATTGGATTCCACGACGAGAATGACGGGGCGTCGCAATTCCGCGGCGGCGTGCGCGGCGAGCAGGGCAACGGTAGGCGGAGTCAAACCGGCCAGCGATTCGGCACGATTGTTGCGCAGACCCTCGATTGCGGCCTCGACAGCAGGGAGGTGCCCGAAGGGTGAAAAGAAATCGGAGACCGGCGGCAATAACATAGCTCAGCCGCGTCCTGAGCCTTGCGGCGCATCGCCTAGCGCCGTCCGCATCATTTTCTCGATGAGGCTCGTGGTGGAATATCCCGGTTCGAGAGTAACGGTGCGCACTTCCCCGCCGGCGGACTCAACCTCCTCGCGGCCGGCGATTTCCGCAATACTCCAATCGGCGCCCTTGACCAAAACGTCGGGCAGAAGGCGGGCGATCAGCTCACGCGGCGTCGGCGCGTCGAAAACAACGACATAGTCTACGGCGGCGAGTGCGGCAAGAATCGCGGCGCGCCCCTGTTCCGGCAGGAGCGGACGATTTGGTCCCTTGATCTGCCTCACGCTCGCATCGCTGTTCAAGCCGATCACAAGGCAATCGCCGAGTGCACGAGCCTGTTCCAGGCTGCGAATGTGGCCCGGATGCAGGAGATCGAAGCAGCCATTGGTGAAAACAACGCGGCGACCGTTGCGCTTTTCGCGCTGTAATTCAATAATGAGGCCGTCTTCGGAGATGACTTGACCCAAGCGTGCCGAACCTTTCGCCTGCGCCAGCTTGACCGCCGCGGCGTACCAAGGCGCTAAAGCGCGCAGGGCGCAGATCGCAACAAGTCTATCACGCGGCTCTCACAGCTGATGCGACGCCAATTGCTCTTCGCAGTTCTCGGAGTCTCGCTCATTGCCGCGGGACTGGCGCTCGATTACCGCACGCATATCCCGCGCACGGACGGCGTTATGGCCGACGGATGCGGCACACCCGTATCGGTCTACGAGCCGAATCCGGAGCCGCCGGTCGGAAGCGCCGTCGTGATTCACGGTCTCGCGGGAAATCGCCGGCTGATGAAGTGGCTCGATGAATGGCTGGCGGCACAACGGCTGCGCGTTTACTCGATCGATTTGCCCGGGCATGGCGACAGCACGGAGGACTTTTCTTACTCCCGCGCGGAGGAGTGCACCGAGCGCGCCATCGGGGCGCTCGCCCGGCGGGGAGATATCCAACTCGATCGCACCGTGATCGTGGGCCACTCGCTCGGAGGCGAAATCGCAGTGCGGCTGGCCGATCGCGTTCCCACCGCGGGAACTATTGCGCTCTCGCCCGCACCGATGGTCCTGCCCCGGCGCATTCCGAATAATCTCTTGGTTCTGAGCGCGGAATTCGATTTGCCGCAATTGCGAAGCGAAGCGCGCGCGATTGCCTCTGCCGCCGGCGGAGAGCGCATTGCGCCGGCCGATTTCGCCCAGATGCGCGCATTCCAACTCTCAACGATCCCGTGGGCGGAGCACGTGAGCCCGCTTGTGGATGACCGCGCGGGACGGCAGGTCGCGGCTTGGGCGCGTGACGCACTCGGCGAGGCCGGCCCAGTGCAGCCGGTAGCGGGCTGGCCGCGGCTCGGTGCGCTCTTGTGCGGGATTGGGGTGCCGCTATTGTTTCCCTTGGCCGCGCTCATCCTGGCGGGCAAGCCACCCGAGTCCAATCCGCCGCGAGATCCGCAAGTTCGCATAACGTTTGTGCACTGGATGACGGTTCGCGCGCTGATATCACGTTGGGCGGTGGCGTCGGCTCTTGCGGTGACGCTATTCACGCTGACGCCGCACTACAACTGGCTGCGACTTTACAACGGGAGCTATTTGGCTTCGTGCATCTTGGTGGCGGGGCTTGCGCTGCTTCTTCTTTTCCGGAGAGACATTGGGCAACTTCGCCTGAGACCGCGCGCCATCTTTGCGGCGGTGGTCCTTGGCCTCGTTTTTTCCATGGCGGTGCGCGCGTGGGTAGGCTGTTCGCTCGATCTGACCACTACCAATGCCCTGAGCATGCTCAAGGTCGTCGCGAGTGGATTCTGGCTGAATCCGCCGCGTTGGCTGCGAGTCGGGCCGGCGATTCTGGCCGTCCTGCCCTATTTCGCCGCAGAAGAAATCGCACTGGGAGATCCCCGTCAGTACGGCTACTGGCGGAGATTCGGCGTTTGTCTGTTATTGCGATTGGAATTGTGGCTGCTGATGCTGGCCGCGGTGTACTTCACGATGAACGGACAGGTTCTGATTCTGTTCATGGCCCCAACATACCTGGGGCTTTCCATACTTCAGCGATGGGGTTCCGATGTGATACGTGAGCGAACCGGCTCGGCTGCGGCCGGGGCGATTTTTGGTGCTATACTCACCGGGTGGTTCATCGCGTCGGTGTTTCCGTTGACGTAAAACGAGCCTCGCGACCGGCCCAACCTTCAGGAGCAAACGGACAAGAGACGTTGCGCGAGATCGCGATCGTCGGCGGCGGTCCTTCCGGTGCGATGTGCGGCGAGCGACTCGCCCGCGCAGGATTTCAAGTCACACTTTTTGACGAGCACTTGGCGTGGGAAAAGCCCTGCGGAGGCGGACTTACACACAAAGCGATTCTGGCCTACCCTTTTCTGCTGGACAGCCCCTGTCCGAAAAAACTAGTTCACAAGATCGAACTGATTTCGAGCCGCGCGCACCGCGCCACGATGAAGCTGGCCGAGCCGATCGTGATTTATTCGCGCACGGTGCTGAACGGGCTGCTGCTGGACCGCGCCGAGGCCGCAGGATGCCGCATTGTGCGGCGTCGCGTGGCGCACGTGGATACGGAAGGCGAACGAGTGAGGCTCGCCGCCGGGGATGAAAGCATGACCGCGGACTTTGTAGTGCTCGCCGCGGGCGCGCGCAATTCCCTTCTGCCCGATACCCGGGCCCTCGATCGCGCGGACCTCGAAATCACGCTCGGCTATTTCGTGCCGGTGCAAGCCGAAGACATCCAGATTAAGTTTTTGCGGCGATTTGAAGGATACATCTGGTCCTTCCCGCGCGCGGATCATCTCTCGGTAGGCATTTGCGGCAGCATGTCGCGGCACACCAGCCAGGAATTGCGGCGTCATCTGCACACCTATATGGACTCGGAACGCATTTCTCGCGAAGGCGCGCGGTTCTATAGCCACGTGCTGCCGTCGCCGCGGCCGGAGACGCTGCGCGCGCGCCGCGTGGTCGGGCCGAACTGGGCGCTGGTGGGAGACGCGGCGGCCTGGGTGGATCCGATTACGGGTGAGGGGCTGTTTTATGCGCTGCGTTCCGGCGACTTGCTGGCGCAGGCGCTGATTGAGGGCGCGCCAAGCACTTATCCCGAGCTGGTTCGCGCCGCCTTTTCCACGGAATTGGAGTTTGCGACGCGTATCGCGAGCAAATTGTATCGTGGACGCTTCCTCGGTGGCGCCGTGACCACGCGTATGATCCAGTTTATTCATCATAGTTCGACGTTTCGTGCGCTGATGGGAGACGTCTTCAGCGGCGGGCAGGATTACACCAGCCTGAAGCAGCGCTTGTGGTCGCAGGTTGGCGTGACAATGTCTGAAGTGATCGGGAGCTTGCTGCGTCCGAAGTCGCAGTGGACGAAGGAAACCGCCGCCAGCCAGAATCCTCAGTAGCATGACCCCAGACAAAACAGAAAAGCTTCAGCCGGGACTCGAAGGCCGATTCGAACATGCGGTGCTGCCTGAGTGGACCATCGCGCACTGGGATGCGCGCCTCCCGGCCGTGTTTTCGACGCCGGCCATGATCGGCATGATGGAGGCCGCGACCGCCATCGCCGTAGAGCCGGCGCTCGCCGAGGGAACGATCACGGTGGGGACTCGCATCGAAGTGGATCACTTGAAGGCCGTGCCGGTGCAGACGCTGGTCACGGCGTGGGCGCGGCTCACCGATATCAATGGGCGAATT
>Ga0209415_10003711_pt1 | contig 28376 bp, 27 predicted proteins | sample PeaSoiSIISIP2007_FD_187696 | JGI IMG/M metagenome (GOLD analysis project Ga0209415, IMG submission 187696) | Peat soil microbial communities from Weissenstadt, Germany - SII-SIP-2007 (SPAdes) (version 2) | ecosystem: Environmental > Terrestrial > Soil > Wetlands > Peat | place: Germany... | reverse complement strand
TCTCCTTCAGACGTGAATGAATCGCTAACCGCCGGGTACCGCGTGGCGCTGACGCTAACATCGTATGTTACCAAGTTCGAGCCGCTGTTTCCGCTCCAAGCAGGGAGGGCGCGAAGCCGGCGCAGCTCACCAGCGTGAATTTCTCGATCCGGCTCTATTGAGGATTGAAGTTATCCGGCTTGCTTTATGTTATTAAGACACTCCCCCGATTCGCCAAATTTAACCGAAGCCCCGCCAGCCCCGTGTTTTCCCCATGTTATTGTTACGGTCTGGCCCCCGGGAAAAGGAATAATATAGCCGTAGCAACTGTTAACTTATAGTTTTGGGGGCGATCCCGGGACGGATGGGACGAGGGACGTTTTTTAACAACTTACTATACCGGAGGTAACCGCATGAATGCACTGAAACAGCTCACGAAACTGCCGCTTTGGGTGGTTTGCACCGTTGCAGCCCTGCTTTTTGGTTGCGCAGACATGGGCACGGGCGGCACCAAGGTCACGCTCAGCGGCGATCAGGAAGTTCCCGCCGTAACGACTGCCGCTTCGGGAAGCGGCACCATTACGATCGGATCCGACATGTCCGTCAGCGGCAGTGTGACTACCACCGGCATCGCCGCGGTCGCGGCGCACATTCATGATGGCGCGGCAGGCAAGAACGGCCCTGTCATCATTCCGCTGGCCAAAACCGCCGACAATGTCTGGTCGGTCCCGGCGGGCGCGAAACTTACCGACGCTCAGTATGCGGACTACAAGGCCGGCAATCTCTACGTCAACGTGCATAGCGCAGCCCACAAGGGCGGAGAGATTCGCGGTCAGCTGAATCCTTGATGATGTCCGGGAGGCCCGGCTTAGGCAGCTCGAGCCCTCCCGACAATTAAAAGGCCGGCTTTCGCAGCCGGCCTTTTTTATATTGCCGGGATCAGCGGCCGCGGAAAGGCGGCCGCCCGCGCCACTGCTGGATCATGAGCCACGCGCCGAGCATCCCGCCCAGATGCGCGAAATGCGCGACGCCTTCCTGCGTGCCGGTGACGCCGAGATAGAGTTCCACCGCGCCATACAGAGTCACGAAGAGCCACGCCGGCATCGGGATGGGAGGAAAAATGAGCATCACCATCCGGCGCGGGAAGTACATCCCGTACGCGAGCAGCAAGCCGAAGATGCCGCCCGATGCGCCTATGGTCGGATAGGGATCTCCGCCGGCAAGGCTGGAGATGATGAGCTGGGCGATGGCGGCGGTGATCACGCTGACGAAGTAAAGATTCAGGTAGCGCTTCTGACCGAACAGCCGCTCGAGTTCGCTGCCGAACATCCACAGCGCGAACATATTGAACAATAGATGAGTCACGCTGCCGTGCAAAAAGCTGTACGTTACGATCTGCCACGGCTGGAAACCCTGGCTGCCTCCGGCGAGCGACATCGTGCCGATTGGCCACAGCGCCAGATTCACGATCAGCGCATCCCCAACGAACAGCTCGACGACGAACATCGCGATGTTGATCAGGAGCAGCGCGCGCGTTATGGGTGGAATGGAATAGAACATGTTGGGTGATCGGGGTATAACTGCCGCAATCGGTCAGGTGCAGGCCTGGGCGCAGAATCCAGTTTACCGGGAGCGAAGTCCCTTCTGGCCGGGCTTGTACCGGCGCCGCATGGAATTCGGCCGCCGGTCAGAGATCCTTCCTGGCCAGGCCGAGCTCGGTGAAAATCGCTTTCGCCTGATCGTAGTCCGCTTTGAGGAAACGTGCGTAGTCGGCCGCGCCGAGATAATCTATCTCCCAAAAGTTCCGTTCCTGGTCGCCGCGCCACTCATCGGTCTTCACGAGCCTGGAAAACACGCCGTCCCAGTAAGCGATCTGCGCCGGTGTGAGCTTCGGCGGGCCAATCACGCCCTGCCAATTCGCCAGCACGACATCCACGCCCTGCTCTTTCAGGGTTGGCACTTGCGCCAGCACCCCGCCGAGCCGGCGAGCTGATGAAATCCCGAGCAGGCGCAGCTTGCCGCTCTGCACATGCGGCAGGATGTTGGAAGCAACCGTTACCACCGCGTCCACATGCCCGCCGAGCGCAGCGGTCATCAGTTCGCTGCCCTGGAATATGACGAGCTTGAGTTTCTTCGGGTCGCCCATCGCGGTGCGCGCGATCTGGGCGCAAACGATATGGAGGTAACTGCCGAGAGCATTGGTGCCCAAGCTGACTGCTGCCGGGTCGGCCCGCAAGCGCTCCACCAGATCCCGCCCCGTTTTTATCGGCGAATCGGCGCGCACCGCGACGCCGATATACTGGCTGCCGAGCAGCGCGAGCGGCGTGTAGTCCGTGAAAGTGAACTGGGCGGTGCCGATGATGTGCTGGGTCAATATTGTCGGCGACGCGATCTGGAACCAGTGCGCATCGCCAGCGTGCTGGGCAAGATAAGACCACGCGACGGTGCCGTTGCCGCCCACTCGGTTGACCACGCTGCTGGTGACGTTGAGCAGCGCTTTTGCCTGCAAGATGCTCTGGATCGCCCGGGCGGTGCGGTCCTGCGAACTGCCGGCGGTCAAGCCCACGACGATTTCCACGTTTTTTTCCGGTTTCCATGCGGCCGTCTGGGCATGCGCCGTCTGGGCCAGGCTCAAAACCATCGCCGCCGCTGCCGCACCGGCATGCCAGCGGCATGAGCGAACCCGCTGCCTGATCCTGGTGCCGTTCCAACTTGATTGGCCTATGACCACGAAGGGATCCTTCTGCTGACTATCGTGCCTCGATCACGCATCGCATATAGCTCGGAATAGTTGGAACGGCACTAGGCAAGACTTTCTGCCAGAAGTTTCAGCGCCGCGGCTGCAAATGCATACATGTTGGCGACGCGATCGCTGCTGCCGGTCTCGACGGTCATTGCGCGCTCAACACGACCTGCGACGGCAAGACCAGCGAGTCCAGCGGGATTGCCGTAGCGGCCGCCGGTCGGTCCGGCGGCGCCGGTCTCGCCGATGCCCCAGTCGGTGGCGAAGCGTTCGCGTATGAGCTTCGCGCGAATGAGCGCATTGGCTGCAGTCGCCGGCCGCGTGCCGGCGAACAGTTCTTCGCGGAAGTCCTTGAGCGCGTGCCACGACTGCCGTGTGTACAAAACCGTGCCGCCGATAAAGTAGGCCGAAGCGCCGGGCACCGCGAGCAGCGCCGCCGCGATCAAGCCGCCGGCGGAGGATTCGGCAACCGCGATCGTCTCTTTGCGATTTTTCAATTGCGCGGCAACTTTTTCGGCATGCGGCAGAAGCTCACGCATTACTGATCCTTTTCCCGGTCACGCCCGCTCGATCCCATCCGCGTGCGCAGGAATCAACCGGATAAGGGTTTGTCGCCAATGCGCGCCCACAGCTCCAGGGAAACCACCGGCGCTGCCCAAACCTCGCTGAACGTAACGCTTTGCGCGGCCGACGACCAGGTTCTCGACGCGACATCGAAGCTCTCGATGGTTCCGGAACCATCTTTATGCGCAACGATGCGCGCATAACCTCCGGGCACTTTTTTCGGACCGACCAATACTCTTCCAGCCAGATTCGTTTTCACTGGTTGTTTCACGGATGACACCTCCCGTCATGAGTATAAGCCCGGGACGCCATTTGGCCCGATAATTATTTACCGGCAAACGCGCTCGAAATCCGGGTCAGCGAGCATTAATTGGCTATCCAGCTACAATGTGCGTAGTATCCAAGCCCGGCGCAGCTTCAGCGGAGACGTACATGGCGACATACGGCGGCATCACTTTTGCAGGCAAGTCGGGAGAAAAATATTTCTTCCACGCGTGGCCCCTGGAAACGCGCTTTAAAGCGGTGGGGGCCGTTTACTTCGTGACCAAGCGCGTCTTCAGCAATAAAACCTATCGCATCGCGAGCCACGAAGGCATCTTTATCGGCCAGACGGAAAACCTGACCGATCCGTTCGAGACCCAATCGCAACTCGGGTGCTTTAATAAACACGGGGCGAACTGCGTCTGCGTTTACCTCGATACCGACGAGAAGCGGCGCCTTGCCATCGCGCAGGATCTGCTCGCCTGCCACAGCACTTCCTGCAACGATATGCGGGAACATCGAACCCGCGTCCAGGCTGAGGCGGAGTTCTAAGTTTCGGCGGGAGATGTCAGGAATTGAGAGTGGGTCTGGTTGGACTCGAACCAACGACCAAGGGATTATGAGTCCCCTGCTCTAACCAGCTGAGCTACAGACCCGCGTGGGCTTGAATTGTACTATGGCGACTGCGTGGCAAAGTCGACCGTGCGCGGCTTTTGTCCCGCGCGGGTCGTTTCCCACATCGCCGCGTACGCCGTTTCGAGGCTGCGCACGATTCCGCGCGTGTCGAAAAACGGCGCGGTGCGCTTGTTGTCGGCGAGCTTGCGCATGAGTGCGCCAAGCTGCGTCCGGTCATTGCCGAGCCAGATCGCTGTCTCAACGTATTCCTGAAGGCTGCGAACGGCAAGTTCCGGCATTCCCGCGGCATTCATCAGGCTCGCCGCCACCCGGCCGGCAAAACTGTTGGTCGGCGCGGTTAGCACCGGCACGCCCGCCCACAAAGCGTCGCTCGTGCTCGAGTGACCGTTGTGCCAACCCACCGTATCGAGCGCGAGATCGGCCAGCGCAAGGCGCGCGAGATGCATGGCTTTCGTCGGCACGCGCTGCGCAAAAATCACCCGCTCGGGAGCTATGTCGCAATCCCGGGCTTCCCGGCGCAAATTGGCTATCGTCAACGCACTGGTTCCCTGCAGCCACAGCACGCCGGCAGGAACAGCGCGCAATATCTCCATCCACGACCGGTAGATTTCCCTGGTAATACGCGATGCATTATTGAAATTGCAGAAAACAACCGCCTCCGCCGGCAGCCCCTCCACGTCCCGCAGCGCATCGCTGCCATGCGCATCCGAACCATCGCTGACCATGAAGCAATGCGGCAGATACGCGAGTTGCTCGGTGAATTCCACCGTCAGGGCCGGCGGCGTCGCCACGTGGTCGGTAATGAAATAGTCGACGTAGGACGCGCCGGTGGTCGCCGGATAGCCGAGGTAATGCACCTGCACCGGCGCCGGGCGGCGAGCCAGCACCGCGAGACGGTTGCCGGTGGTATGGCCCGCCAGGTCGACGAGCACATGGATGCCCGCCTGCGCAATGTCCGCTGCGAGCTCGTCGTCGGTCCTGGCTCGAGCGTCGATGAAATGGTCGACTCCGGCCGCGATGGATTTGCGATAGGCACTGCCATCGTCGGGCCCGTAGGAAAACGCGAACACTTCAAAGCGCCCGCGGTCATGCAGCGCAAACACGTTGCCGAGCAGATGGCCTACGGGATGGTCGCGGAAGTCGCGCGAGAAATAGCCGATGCGCACGCGCCCGGCGGCGACGCCTGCCGCGTTGGCATTTCGCGCGACGGGCCGCACGCCTTTCGCGAATCCGGCTGCATGGAAAGCGGCGACCTGTTTCCGCAGCGCGGGCTCGAGCCCCAGGTAGAGCGCGGTAAACGGCGACACGAACCGCATCCATTCTTTGGCCGGGCGGCTCGCAATCAATTTCCGTAATGCGTCTGCTTCGGCCCCGGCCCGGTCCCAGTCGCACACTTCGAGCAGGCAGTGCATGAACTCCTCGCGGGCGGGCGCGAAGTCGGGGTCGCAATCGACCGCTGACCGGTAGTGTTCCAGCGCCTGGTCCCGGCGGCCGGATGCGCGCAGGAGATTCGCCAGGTTGTAATGCGCCGGCGCGCAGCGTGGGTCGTACTCCAGCGCCTGTTGCAGCAAAGCTGCGCCTTGCCCGGCCTGGTCCTGCTCGAGCAACACGACCGCAAGGTTGGTCGCGGCAACTGCGTCGCGGGGGAATTCGGTCACGGCCTCGCGCAGCACCTGTTCCGCATCGCGCAGACGACCTTCCTTGCGCAAAGCCAGACTGCGGCTTACGAGGGTGTCGGCGTCAGCACGCGGCCGGAATGCGGAGCGCAGAAGTTTCCACAGCATGGTGCGCTCAAATTACCCGGAGGTTTTTGCCCCCACCCTGACCCTCCCCCGCCCCGCAGGGAAGGGAGGTTTTGGGCGCAGGCGAGGCCGCTCGAGGTTAACTCTCGGTATCGAGGAAGCTGCGCAGCCGCTCGGAGCGCGACGGGTGGCGCAGTTTGCGCAGCGCCTTGGCTTCGATCTGGCGGATGCGCTCGCGAGTGACGTCGAACTGCTTGCCCACTTCTTCGAGCGTGTGGTCGGTGTTCATCTCGATGCCGAAGCGCATGCGCAGCACTTTCGCTTCACGCGGCGTCAGCGTGTCGAGCACGTCCTTGGTCGCATCGCGCAGGCTCGCGTAGACCGCCGAATCCGAAGGCGCCATGGTCGCCTGGTCTTCGATGAAATCGCCGAGGTGCGAGTCGTCGTCGTCGCCGATCGGCGTTTCCATCGAAATCGGCTCCTTGGAAATCTTGAGGATCTTGCGGATCTTCTCCTCGGGCATTTCCATTTTCTCGGCCAGGAGCGCCGGATCGGGCTCCTGCCCGGTCTCCTGCAGTATCTGGCGCGAGATACGGTTCATCTTGTTGATGGTCTCGATCATGTGCACCGGGATCCGGATCGTTCTTGCCTGGTCCGCGATCGAGCGCGTGATCGCCTGGCGTATCCACCAAGTCGCGTAAGTCGAAAACTTGTAGCCGCGGCGGTATTCGAATTTATCGACCGCCTTCATGAGGCCGATGTTGCCTTCCTGGATCAGGTCGAGAAACTGCAGCCCGCGGTTGGTGTACTTCTTGGCGATCGAAATCACCAGGCGCAGGTTGGCTTCGGTCATCTCGCGCTTGGCGCGGCGCGCCTTCGCTTCGCCGGTCGACATCTGGCGGTTGATTTCCTTCAGGTCCTTGATCGGGATGCCGACGCGTTTTTGCAGATCGAGCAGTTTCTGCTGCTGCTCGACGATCGCCGGCTCAAAGCGCTCGAGCGCGTCGCTCCATGGCTTGCGCGAGGCGATTTCGTTCGCGGCCCAGCGCAGGTTGCTTTCCTTGCCCGGGAACTCCTTGATGAAGTGCTGACGCGGCATTTTCGCCTTGTTGACGCACAGATCCATGATCTCGCGCTCGTAGCTGCGCACCCGGTCGACCAGCCTGCGCATACCGTCGCACAGCGCCTCCACCTGCTTCGCGCCGAAACGGATGTTCAGCAACTCGCTCGAAATCTGATCGCGCGCCTGCAGGTAGGCCTTGCTGCGCGGGCCGTTGCGCGACAATGCGCGCAACATCTTGTTGTAGAGATTACGGATCACCGCGAAGCGCTTGAGCGCGTCCCCTTTGAGGCGCAGCAGATCGGCGGTTTGCACCGCAGCCTGCTCTTCCTCGGTCATCTCTTCCTCTTCGGCCTCTTCCTCCGCGGGTTCCTCGTCCTCTTCATCAGCAGCCTCGGCGGCGAGCTCGTCGGCGGTCGGATCGACGAGTCCGTCCACTACCTCGTCGACGCGGATTTCGTCCTTCTCGATCTTGTCGGCAAGCGAGAGGATTTCGGCGATGGTGGTCGGGCACGCCGAGATCGCCTGGATCATGTGCTTCAAGCCATCTTCGATGCGCTTCGCGATCTCGATTTCGCCCTCGCGCGTCAGGAGCTCGACCGATCCCATCTCGCGCATGTACATGCGCACCGGGTCGGTGGTGCGGCCGAATTCGGAATCGACGGTGGAGAGCGCGGCCTCGGCTTGCTCGACCACGTCTTCGTCGGCGACCGGCGGCGTCGCGTCCGACATCAACAGCGTTTCGGCATCGGGCGCCTCGTCGTAGACATGGATGCCCATGTCGTTGATCATGGCGATGATGTTTTCGATCTGCTCGGCGTCCAGCATATCGTCGGGCAGGTGATCGTTGACCTCGGCGTAGGTCAGATAGCCGCGCTCCTTGCCGAGCACGATCAGGTTCTTCAGGCGCATGCGGCGCGCTTCGGCCTCGACCGGCGACAGCTCTTTGCGCTCGAACTCGCGCACCAGCGCTTTTTCCTTCGCGGTCAGGCGCTGGCGGGTCTTGGGCTTGATTTCGGGGGCGGCCGGCGCCGGCTGCAACTTGTCCTGCTTGCCGGCCTTGAGCGCGGCTTTCTCGCGCGCCTTGGCTTCTTTCTTGTCGGCCCTGAGCTTGGCCGCGAATTGTTTGGGCGTGAGCTTTTGGGGTAGTTTCTTGACCGCGGCGCGGACCGGTTTGTGTGCGGCGGCTTTGCGCGGCGCGGCTTTTTTTGCCCTGGCTTTGGCCTTCAGCGCGGATTTCTTTTTGGCCGCTGCTTTTTTCTTCGCCGCCACCTTGGATTTCGCCGCCTTTTTATGTTTCGCCATAGCCAGTTTCACCTGTCGGGTGGGTTTACGCCGAAAAACCGGAAATTATACCTAAAAATCGTTGCCTTATCACTTTTGCGCCGCTGCCGGGGTAGTTTGCGACAGCCGCCGGTGGTGGTCCTTATCCTCGCTGCTAAGCTCTTGTTTTTTAGACTTTTCGTATAGTGCCGTCAGCTGACCGCGGCGGCTCTGCTCGAGCAGCTGCGCCCAGCCGTCGTTAAATTCCGCTTTGACCTCATCCGCGCTCAAATTGACTTCCTGCCGCTTGAGCAGCCCGGATTCGACCTGACGCAGCAGGTCTTCATGCTCGGTGTCGCGGAAATATTCCGGCCAGTTGATCACCGTCTCGCCGCTGGTTGCCGCTTCGAGCAAAGCGACCAGCGTCCTGAGCTCGCTCTGGTTGAAGCCCGCGACGCCCTGCGCGGGCTCGAGCGCTGCGCGATCGGCAAGTTGCGCGAATTCAGGCTGCAACATCACGAGTTCGATGAGCGAGCGCACGATAGAGCGTTGCACCGGCGGGCTCTTGCGCGGAGCGGCGGCGGGTACGTTTGATTTGACCTGGAATTGCGCGTCCAGTTCCGGCTGCGAGATGCCCGTCATCTGCGCCAGCTGCTTGCGCAGCATGAGCGACAGCAAGGGTGCTGCGACCTGCTTCACCAGCGGCCGCGCTTCCTGCAGCAGCCGCGCGCGGCCTTCGTGGGTATCCAGCTCGACGCGCGATTTGAGTTCGTCCAGCAGAAATTGCGACAGCGGCTTGGCGTCGCCAAGCAGTTTTTCGAATGCGTTCTTGCCGAGCTTTCGCACGTAAGTGTCGGGATCTTCGCCCTGCGGCAGGAACAGGAACGACAGCTGCTTGCCATCGGCTAGCTGCTCGAGGCTGTTTTCGAGCGCGCGCCACGCGGCGCGACGGCCGGCGTCGTCGCCATCGAAGCAAAATACGATTTCCTCGGCCTGGCGCAGCAGCTTCTGCACGTGCGTCGGCGTGGTTGCGGTGCCGAGCGTGGCGACCGCGTAACCGATGCCCGATTGCGCCAACGCCACCACGTCCATGTAGCCTTCAACCACGATCACGCGGCCGGCATCGCGGATCGCGCGCCGCCCCTGATACAGGCCGTAGAGCTCGCGTCCTTTCTCGAACAGCGCGGTTTCGGGCGAGTTCAGGTATTTCGGCTCGCCCTGATCGAGCACGCGCCCGCCGAAGCCGATGATGTGGCCGCGCTGATCGACGATCGGGAACATGATACGGTCGCGGAAGCGGTCGTAGCGCTTGCCCTCGTCGCCCTGGATCACGAGGCCGGCGGCGACCAGCGCTTTGGCGTCGTAATCGGGAAACGCCGCCTGCAGGTTCTGCCAGCCGTCGGGTGCGTAGCCGATGCCGAATTGCTTGGCAATCTCGCCCGACAGGCCGCGCTTTTTCAGGTACTCGATTGCGCGCGGCGCGTTTTTCAATTGCTGGCGGTAGTACTGCGCCGCATTGAGCAGCACCGCATACAGGTCGTCACCCTCCTCGCTCTTGCCGCGCGGGCGTTCGCCTTTGACTTCCGGCACCTGCATGCCGACGCTTTGCGCGAGATCCTTGACCGCGTCGACGAAACCGGCGCCGGTGTACTCCATCACGAAGCCGACCGCGGTGCCGTGCGCGCCGCAGCCGAAGCAGTGATAGAACTGCTTGGTCTGGCTCACCGTGAACGACGGGGTCTTTTCGCTGTGGAACGGGCAGCACGCGACGTAATTGGCGCCGGCGCGCTTGAGCGGCACGTAGCGCTCGACCACGCCCACGATATCGACGCGGTTGAGCAGGTCCTGGATGAAGGATTGAGGAATCAAGTATCTGGGATTCAGGATCGAGGATCGAGGATAGGGAAACACCCCCTCCGCGCCGCCCCCACAACTTCTCATGATAATCGATTCCGGCGCGAGTTCCAGTGCGCGCGGAAGCGGCCGGCCCCACCACACGATTGAACCATTACGCCGAAAGAAAAGCCTTCATTCTAGTTACTCGATCTTCCGCGGGGCCCTGCCGGCCGCTCCCGCAAACGGGCCTGCGGCTAACGAGTCGCGACGGCTCAACCGGCCAGCCTGGACTTTACGAGGGCCGAGACCTTGCCCATGTCAGCGCGGCCGGCGAGCTTCGGCTTGAGCACCGCCATCACCTTGCCCATGTCGGACATGGCCTTGGCGCCGGTCGCCTGCATCGCCGCCGCGACTTCGGCTTCGACCTCGGCGTCGGACAGCGCCTGCGGCATGTAGGCTTGCAGCACGCTGATTTCGAATTTCTCGGCGTCGGCCAAATTCTGGCGGCCGCCTTTTTCGAATTGCGCGATCGAATCACGACGCTGCTTGATCATCTTGTCGATGATGGAAACAACATCCGCGTCCGCAAGCTCGACGCGCTCGTCGACTTCCTTCTGCTTCATCGCCGCCAGCAGCAGCCGGATCGCCGACAGGCGCGGCGCATCCTTGGCGCGCATCGCGGCCTTCATGTCGTCGGTGATTTCGGCTTTTAAGGACATGTGAAGGATAAACGGGAATAGCGTGACGGGAAAAAGCGAAAGGGCGAAGGTTTTACCCTTCACCCTTCATATTTCGCACTGCACCGGGTTTTAGTACAGCTTCGGCGGCAGCATGTGCGAGCGGATACGCTTGTAGTGGCGTTTCACCGCCGCGGCATGCTTGCGTTTGCGCTCGGAAGTGGGTTTCTCGTAGAACTCGCGCGCGCGCAGTTCCGTGAGCAGCCCGGTTTTTTCGATGGTGCGCTTGAAGCGGCGCATCGCCACTTCGAACGGCTCGTTTTCCTTGACTCGAACAGTCGGCATAAAGCAGTTACCCAGTCAGAAAATGCGAAAGGCGCGTATTATAACAGCGGCGTTAGCGTTGTCAAAGCACTGATTTAGGATTGTTTTTCGCGTTCTTATGCTGGTTTTAGGCATCGAAACCTCGTGCGACGAGACCGGGGTCGCGCTCTACCATGGCGAGCGCGGCCTGCTCGCCCATGCGCTCTACTCCCAGGCCGCGCTGCACGCCGATTACGGCGGGGTGGTGCCCGAACTCGCCTCGCGCGATCACATCCGGCGCGTGCTGCCGCTGACACGCGGCATCCTGCAGCAGGCCGGGTGCGCGCTTGCCGACGTCGACGCGGTTGCCTATACCGAAGGGCCGGGGCTCGCCGGTGCGCTGCTGGTCGGCGCCAGTATCGCGAACGGCCTGGCCTACGCGCTCGGCGTGCCGGTGCTCGGCATCCATCATCTCGAAGGCCATTTGCTGTCGGCGCTGATGGAGAAGCCAGCGCCCGAATTTCCGTTCATCGCTCTGCTGGTTTCGGGCGGCCACAGCCAGTTGATGCGCGTCGCCGGCGTCGGCGATTACGAGCTGCTCGGCGAAACGCTCGACGACGCTGCCGGCGAAGCGTTCGACAAAACCGCGCAACTGCTCGAACTCGGGTACCCGGGCGGGCCGGCGCTGGCCAAACTCGCCGAGCGTGGGAAGCCCGGCCGCCTGAGCCTGCCGCGGCCGATGCTCCATAGCGGCAATCTCGATTTCAGTTTCAGCGGACTCAAAACCGCGGTGCTGACGCAGATCAAAAGCCGCGATCTCGGCGTGCAGGCGCGCGCTGACATTGCAGCCGAGTTCCAGGCCGCGATCGTCGAAGTGCTGGTCGCGAAATCGCTGGCTGCGCTCCAACGGAACGGGCTCAGGCAATTGGTGGTCGCGGGCGGCGTCGGTGCCAATCGTGAGCTGCGCGCCCGGCTTACCCAAACCGCGGCCGGCAAAGGCTTGCGCGTGTTTTACCCGGCGCCGGAATTCTGCACCGACAACGGCGCGATGATTGCATTTGCCGCCGTGAAGCGGCTGGAACACGCTTCACGCCTCACGCCTCACGCCTCTCAAAGCTTTACAGTGCGGCCGCGTTGGGCGTTGAGCACGCTCGCGCCCGCCTAATCGCTGTTCTGCTGTTCTGCGTCGGCAGTTTTTCCCCCTCCGATGCGGCCCTCGGTGCCGGCAAGCAGATTTTTAATGTTGCTCTGATGGCGCCAGATCAACAACAGCGCGATTACGATGACCGCAGCAGTGTACGGATGCACGCCATAGAGCATGAAGCAGAAACACGCAGCGGATACCGCCGCAATCAGCGCCGCGAGTGACGATATACGGAAGAAGACGGCGATGACGAGCCAGGTCGCGGCCGTGTCCGCCGCCAGCCAGCCGTTCAACGCGATCAGCACGCCGAGCGCGGTCGACACGCCCTTGCCGCCCCGGAAACGGTGAAACACCGGGAACATGTGGCCGACCACCACCGCCACCGCGACCAGCGACATCTTGTAGACCGGCGGCACGGCCGTAGCGAAAATATAATCGGTCAGGAATACGGCGAGCCAGCCCTTGCCGCAGTCGCCGAGCAACGTCAGCCCCGCCGCGGCTTTCCGGCCGGTTCGCAGCATGTTGGTCGCGCCAGGATTCTTCGAGCCGTAGCTGCGCGGATCGGGCAAGCGCATGGCGCGGCTCACCACCACCGCGAACGAGATCGAGCCGAGCAGATACGCAACCAGGGCAGCGGCTATTGCCATCGCACGAATTCCAATAGAATAAGCGCCGATTCTAACCAAAAACCGCGAGGGTTGAGGTTTTTGCTTTCCGCCTCTCGCCTCACGCCTCTCGCCTCACCGGTATTTACATGGACATCATATTCATCAGCGAGCTCAGGATCGAAACCCTGATCGGCATTTACGAATGGGAAAAGAAAGTGCCGCAGAAGATACAGCTCGATCTCGAGGTCGGCCTGCCCGGCGAGCACGCGGCAAAAAGCGGCAAAATCGGCGATACCATCGACTATAGCAGGATCGTCGACCGCATCGAGCAGCTGTTCAAGGAAAAGCATTTCCTGCTGCTCGAGAAGGCCTGCGAAGCGATCGCCGAAGTCATCACGCGCGAATTCAAGGCGCCGTGGGTCAAGGTCAGCATCGCCAAGCTCGCACCGCTGAAGAACGTGAAAAGGCTCGGCGTCACCATCGAAAGAGGTAAACGAGCTTGAGCGCCGGGGTGTTGATCGCCTCGTCCAGCATAGTTTTTCTCGCCTTCTTCGTGCGCGGCATCTCCGGCTTCGGTTCGGCCACCGTCGCAATCCCTCTGCTTGCGCATTTCATCGCGCTCAAGCTCGCGGTGCCATTGCTGTTGATTCACGATTTGCTGTCGACGCTCGCCACGGTGAGCATCGACCGGCGCGCCGTCGACAAAAGCGAAATCATCGCGCTGCTGCCGCCATCTATCGCCGGCGTCATCGTCGGCGTCACGCTGCTGGTGACCGTGCCGGCGCAGCCGCTGCTCGCGACTCTCGGGGTGCTGGTGATCGTGTTCGGCATCCGCACGCTGATCAACCCGCAGGGTGACAAGCGGATATCGCGGCTGTGGGCGATCCCGGCGGGGCTCGCGGGCGGCGCGCTCGGCGGCGCATTCGGCAGCGGCGCGGCGACGCCGAGCATGATTTACCTCACGCACCGCCTTGCCGACAAGTCGCGCGTGCGCGGCACGTTCTCCGGCTTCGCGATTTTCGATTACACGTTACGCATCATCATTTTCGCGGTGGCAGGGGTGCTGCTGAGCGATGATTTGCTGCTGCTGGTTGCGGTGACATTGCCCGCAATGATGCTCGGGCTGTATATCGGCAACAAACTGCACGGCAGGATTTCAACCAACCAGGCATTCAAGGTGATCGGCACGCTGCTGATCGTGAGCGGACTGTCGCTGCTGTGGAAGGCTCTGATCTGAAACCGCAGGTGAACGCCGATACACGCCGATAACTTCAAAAGCAAAATAGCCACAAAAATCTCGGAAAAAGATCAATGCTCGACGAGCATTCTTCTCTTTTTCCATTCCTCCGGGTCGAGGGCTTTTTTGGTTTGTCTTTGATCTGCGTTTATCGGCGGTTCCGAATCGATTAGCCGCGCGGATGGTGCTTCGCGTGCAGCTGCTTCAGCCGCTCGCGCGCGACGTGGGTGTAAATCTGCGTCGTCGAAATATCCGAGTGCCCAAGCAGCAGTTGCACCACGCGCAGATCGGCGCCGTGATTCAGGAGATGCGTCGCGAATGCGTGACGCAGCGTGTGCGGTGAAATCGGCTTGTTGAACCCGGCGTGCGCGGCGTGGCGCTTGAGCAGATGCCAGAACGACTGGCGCGTCATCGCCCCGCCGCGGCCGGTGACGAACAACGCGCCGGCCGTGCGCCGGCCCAGGATCTGCGGCCGCGATTCCTTGAGGTAGCGCTTGATCCAGCCGAGCGCTTCTTCGCCGAGCGGCACCAGCCGCTCCTTGTTGCCCTTGCCGATGACGCGCACGACACCCATATCCTGGCTCACTTGCGAAATCTTGACCGTAACCAGTTCGGAGACACGCAGCCCGCTCGCGTAAAGCATCTCGAGCATGGTGCGGTCGCGCAAACCGAGCGCGTCTTCGACTTTTGGCGCAGCGAGCAGTTTTTCGACGTCTTCCTCGGTCAGGCTCCTGGGCAGGCTGCGCGGCAGCTTCGGCGCGTCGATGTTGATGCTCGGGTCGACCTTGATCCTGCCCTGGCGCAGCGCGAACCGATAGAAACGCTTGAAGCTGGAGAGCAGCCGGCTCGCCGTCGTCGCTTTGGCCTTGATCCGGTATTTATGGGCGAGATAAGCCTGAATGTCGGCGTTGCTTGCGTCGAGCAGCGTCTTGCCGCGTTGTCTGTCGAGCCAGAGCTGGAACTGGGTCAGGTCGCGGCGGTAGCTGTCGAGCGTGTTGCGCGACAAACCGTCCTCGAGCCACAACGCATCGCAGAATTCATCGAGGACCGCGTCGTCAGGCGCCTTCATGGCGCAACAACCACTTTTTAATTTCCAGCGGTTCACCGCCGCGCGCATGCATGAAGCCGCCGATGCCGTGGCTCGCGACCACGCGATGGCACGGAATCACGAGCGGGATGCGGTTCGCGCCGCACGCGCCGCCGACCGGGCGCGGCGCGCTGTTCAATTGCCGCGCGACGTCGAGATAGGTCAGCGTATTCCCGCCGGGAATCGCGCAGATCGCCCGCCACACGCGGCCCTGAAACGCGGTGCCGCGGAACTCGAACGGCAGCTCGAAGCGGAATGCGGGATCGTCGAGATAACGCTCGATCTGGCGGCATACCTTTTCCGCCAGCCGGTTGATCGGCGCAAGCACAGCCGCGCCGCGCGGCAGGTATTCGATGTCCGTCAGCAACTCGCCCGCGGCGCGGATGCCGAGCACCGCAAACGGCGTCGCCATTTTTGCGTCAAACGCACAGCCGGGAATCGCGCGCTCGATCCTGCTGCGGCTTGGCGCAAGCCCGCTGAAGTTCTCAGGATCACGCCGCAGCATGGGATTCCCTGCCGCGCAGCTTCTGCATCACGATCACCATCGCAAATAGCGCGATGCCGACGTAGTCAAGAAACTCCGTCGGATACATCAGCGCGAGCCCGGCGACGATCAGCAGCCAGCGCTCGAGCACGGTGGTCTTTTTGAAAAGCCAGTTCTGAACGCCGGCAGCAAGCGCGGCAATGCCGACCATCGCAGTGATGCTGACCAGCGCGATCTCGCCCCACGGCGCGTGCGCAAGGTTCTTGAACGAGCCCATCAGCAGCAGCCCCAGTCCCGATGGGTCGAGCACGAACATGAACGGTACCAGGAATGCCGGCATCGTGTATTTCCAGGACTGCAGCGTAGTGCGGTACGGGTCGCCGCCCGTGATCGCCGCGGCGGCGAACGGCGACAGCGCAGTCGGCGGCGAGACTTCCGACAGCACCGCGTAATAGAAGATGAACATGTGCGCCGCGTAATCGGCGACGCCGAGCTGGATCAGCGCCGGCGCCGCGATCACCGCGCAGATGATGTAGCTCGCGGTGACCGGCACCGCGAGACCGACGATCCATACGATCAGCGACGTGAAGAGCGCGGTCATCAGCAGATGAACCTCGTGCACCAGGCTCGCGCTCTGGGCGAAGCCCACCGCGACGAACAGTCCGACGATCCCGCGCGTGCACGATTCGGCGTATTGCAGCACGATCGAGCTGAACTTCAATCCGAGGCCGGTAAGCGTCACGACTCCGACGATGATCCCGGCCGCGGCGCAGGTGGCGCCCACGCTCAGCATGCCGACCGAGCCCGCCTCGAGCGCCTTGATCAGGCCGGACTTGAAAAAGAGCTCCCGGCGCCGGCCCGCGCCCGCGGCGCGGAAGAAAGCGTACGGGACGAGCGCGCAATCGACGCGCAGGAAGCTGCAGGCAAACGAGACCATGGTCGCCCAGAACACCGACACGCCCGGCGAGAACCCGATCACCATGAAGAAAATGATCGCGACCAGCGACAGGAAGTGGAACCAGTAATTGCGCGTGAGCTGCGCGAGCGTCTGCGTCTGCTCGAAGCGCACGTCGCGCATGCCGAATTTGCGCGAATCGATCTCGACCATCAGGAACAGCGCGAAGTAATACAGCAGCGTCGGGATCGTCGCCATCAGGATCACGTCGAGGTACGAGATATTGAGGAACTGCGCGATCAGGAACGCCGCGGCGCCCAGCACCGGCGGCGAGATGATCGCGCCGAGGCCGCCCGCGGCGAGGAGCCCGCCCGCGGCATCCTTGCCGTAGCCGGCTTTCACCAGCATCGGGTAGGCGACGGTACCGAGCGTCACCGTGGTCGCAACTCCGCTGCCCGACGGCCCGCCGAGCAGGAACGACGCGAGCACGACGGTGCGCCCCGCGCCGGTCGACTTGCCGCCCATCGCCGCGAACGAAAAATCGATGAAGAACTTGCCGGCGCCGGAATACTGCAGGAACGCGCCGTAAATCGTGAACAGGATGATCAGCGACGACGAGACATCGATCGCGACGCCGAAAATGCCTTCGAGCGTCATGTACATATGGCCGACGATGCGGCCGAGGTCCATGCCGTAGTGCGTCCACGGCGCGGGCAGATACGGGCCGACAACCGCGTAGACGAGAAACAGCACGCAGATGAACGGCATGATCCAGCCGGTGGAGCGGCGCGCCGCCTCGAGCACGAGCAGGATCAATGCGGCGCCGAGCACCTTGTCGAGCATCGTCGGATCGATTGCGCGCTCGAGGAACGCGTCGCCGCCGAACAGCATGTTGCAGACGATGACGAGCGACGCCGCCGCCGCCACCCAATCCCACCAGCAGACGCGGTGGCGGAAACGCTTGATGACCGGAAACAGCAGATAGCACAGGACCAAAATGAAGGCGACGTGGATGCCGCGCAGCACGTGCGTCGGCATGGTCGCGTACGCGGCGTACAAGTGGAACAGCGACATGACCACCGCGAGCGCCGAGGTGACCACGCCTAGCGCGCCGGGCAGCCGGTTGATCGCGCCTTCTTCTTCCTCGATGAATTCTTCGGCTTTTTTCAGCGCCTCGTCGGTGATGACGGGTTCGTCCGGGCGCTCTGGTTTTGCGTTATCGCTCATCGTGACCTGCTTTCCCGCTGAACTCGGCGGCATCATAGCACGCCGCCCCCGTCGCTCGGCCGCCTATAAAAAACCCCATCCCGGCGGCGGGATGGGGCCGGCTTGCGGAAAGCCTAGGGAAGCTTGACGCCTTTTTCGGCGAAATATTTTTTTGCGCCGGGATGAAACGGGATCACCGCCGCGCCGGGGGTCTGATACTTGTAATCGAAATTCCTGGCCTCCGCGTGCACGCGGATCAGATCGTCCTTGTGCTCGAAAACGGTCTTAACGATGTCGTACGCAAGCTGGTCGCTCATCTTCGAATCGGTGACCAGCACGTTCCACACCGTAGCGATTTGGTTGGGCGTGTCCTGGCCCGGGTACGATTTTGCGGGGATCACGTCCTTCACGTAGAGCGGCCCGAATTTCTTCACCATCGCGTCGACCGCATCCGCGTGGTCGATCATCTTCAGCTTCACGCCAGGCGTTGCGCCGAGGTCGGTCACCGCCGGCGTCGGTATGCCGCCGACCCAGAAGAACGCGTCGAGCTTGCCGTCCTTGATCGCGTCGGCCGATTTGCCCGGATCGAGCCGCTCGCGGACGATGTCCTTCTCCGGATCAATGCCGTAGGCCTCGAGCACGCGGTAGGCCATGATTTGGGTCGCGCTGTTGGGCGCGCCGGTAGAGACGCGCTTGCCCTTGAGGTCGGCCATCGTCTTGATGCCGGTGCTCTCGACGGTCACGACGTGCATGCGGTTCGGATAGAGCACCATCAGCGCGCGCAGATCGACCGGCTTGCCCTGGAATTTCTGCTGGCCTTTGTAGGCGTCCCAGCCGGCGTCCGCCATCGTAAACGCCACCTGCGCCTTGCCCTGATTGATCAACAACAGGTTCGCCATTGAGCCGTCAGTGGTGCCCGCGGTCGCGTTCAGATTCGGCACGTACTTGGTGAGCACGTCCGCGAGCCCGCCGCCCAGCGGGTAATAGACGCCGGTGGTCGGGCCGGTCGCGACGAAAATGTTGACCTTGTTCTGCGCAAGACCGGTAAGCGCAAACAGGGCGCCGGCGGCAAACGCAAGATTTCTCAAAAGCTGTTTCATGTCTCCTCCTTCTAATAGGTTTGGTATTGCCGAGGGCTTATCATACGGGCTGGCGGGAAGCACGCCAAGCGACAGTATTTAGAACTAACTCAAAAATACGCCCTGGCCGTTCAACGGCGGCTCGAAACAATTCGCTTTGCGATGGGATTCTGTTATTTTACGGGTTTTCCGTTGCCGCGAGAAAACCATGCCGAAAATCCAGTCCGTATCCGTCTGCGTCGTGCGCGTGCCGCTCGACAACGTCACGTCGTTCGCGACGCGCACCGTGAGCGCGCGCGATTATTGCCTCGTCAAAGTGCGCTCGAACTCGGGGGTTGAAGGCATCGGCTTTTGCTACGTCGGCTCGGCGGGCGGCAACATCGCAAAAGTTGCGGTGGAAGAGCTGCTCGCGCCGAAGTTGATCGGCCAGAATCCGTTGCGCGTCGAAGGCCTGTGGCAGGAAATGTATTCGGAATCGCTGCTGCAGGGACGCGCGGGCACCGTGATGCGCGCGATCTCTATCCTCGACGTTGCGCTGTGGGACCTGAATGCGCGCAGCGCCAGGCTGCCGCTCTATCAATACCTCGGCAGCGTCGTCACCGACAAGGTGCCCGCCTACGCGAGCGGCGGCTACTACCTTCCCGGCAAAACGCCGAAGAAGCTCGGCGCCGAGATGGCATCCTACGTGAAGGCCGGCTTCAAGGCCGTCAAAATGAAAGTCGGACGACTCAGCCCGCGCGAAGAGGAGGCGCGCATGGAAGCCGCGCGCGACGCGGTAGGGTCCGACGTGCACATCATGCTCGACGCCAACAACGCATGGTCGGACGTGCCGACCGCGATGCGCTACATGGAGCGCTTCGAAATCTACGATCCGTACTGGATGGAAGAGCCGTTCAGCCCCGACGAAATCGACCTGCATGCGCGGCTCGCCAAATTGACGCGCGTGACCATCGCCACCGGCGAGATCGGCTACGGCCGCTGGTACCACAAGGAATTGCTCGACAAGGGCGGCGCGGAAATCCTGCAGACCGATGCGGTGGTATGCGGCGGCATCACCGAGTGGAAACGCATCGCCGCGACCGCGGCGAGCTACGGCGTCACCATGTGCCCGCACTGGTTCCACGACCTTCACGCGCACCTCGTCGCGGCAACCCCGAACGCGCGCTACGTCGAATTCTTCCCCGACGATCAAGTGCTCAACTTCCGGCGCCTCGTCGACACCCAGCTCAAGCACAAGAACGGCGACCTGCTGCTGCCGCAGACGCCGGGGCTGGGTTTCAACTTCGACGAGAAGATGGTCAAGAAATACGCGCTCAACAAGGCGAAGCTTTGGACTGTCATTAAATGACCGCGAAGATACCGGGGTCACGGGGAAATCAGATACAAAGAGTCACGGCGTTCTCTGTGCCACTGTGGTGAAATCTTATTCCGTGAGTTCGCGCAGCTGCTTTAGTAACACTTCGGGAATCTCGATGCCGTTCTTGCGCGCATCCGCGACCGACTTGTGCCGGCGATCTCCCGGCAGCCGCACGCCTTCATCTTCAAGCATCGCCTCGATCAGCGTCTCGACGCGCTCATAGTAAACGTCGCTGCCCGCCAGCGCCGCCGGATCGATGGCGACTATCGCGTGGCCGATCGAAGCCGGGCGTCCCGGTTCGAAGAACGAATCGTTCTCTAAACCGAATTGCGCGCCGGTCAGCGCGGCGCACAGCAATTCCACCATCAGCGCCAACTGCACGCCTTTCACGCCGCCGATCGCCGTCATGCTGCCCGTCAGCGCCGTTTTCGCGTCGGTCGTCGGCTTGCCGCCCTTGTCAAGCGCCCAGCCGAGCGGAATCGGTTTGCCTTCCTTGGCGGCAACCATGATCCTGCCGCGCGCGACTTCGGTGAGCGACAAATCGATGACAATGGAATCGGCGTTCTGACGCGGGAAAATCGCCGCGATCGGATTGGTGCCGAACAAAGGCTTCTTGCCGCCCCACGCGTTGATCGCCGCCGGTGTGTTGGTGAATGCGAGCCCGACCATGCCCGCGTGCGCGACCGGCGCGAGATGATAGTCCATTGCGCCGCAGTGATGACTGCGCGTCACGCCGCAGTACGCGACGCCGAATTCGCGCGCGCGGCGGATCGCTTCGCGCGCCGCCAGCTCCGTTGCGAGATACGCGAGCCCGCCGCCCGCGTCGATCAGGCAGGACGCGGCCTTTTCGTTCGCGATGCGCGGCTCGGCGGCGCCATTCGCGCGCCCCTCGCGCACATGCTGCGCATACATCTGCACACGCGACAGGCCGTGCCCGCTCTGCCCCGCCATCTCCGCGGCAACGAGCGCCTTCGCCGCGGCTTCCGCCATCGCATGAGTTGCGCCGGCCTTCTCGAGCGCGCGCGTCGCGAGCTGCGTCAGCTCGTCAATCGAAAGTCTGGGATTCAATTGAAATTAAAAAATCTGGCCGCAGATATACGCCGATTGACGCCGATGCATGAAAACGAAAATTACCGGCTTGATTCTTTCGCTGTGATTTTCATCCGCGTTCATCTGCGTTCATCGGCGGTTTCACTGCTTTTAGTCCAGCTTGGTACCGGAACGCTTCGCGACGTCGGCCCACTTTTCCGCCTCGACCCGGAAAAACGCCGCGAACTCGGCTGGCGAGCTTCCCACCGGGTCGGCGCCCTCGGCCTCGAACCGTTGCCGGACCTCCGGCGCGACCACCCCTTTTGCCGTTTCACGGTAGAGCCGGTCGACGATCGCCTGCAGCGTCCCGGCAGGAACGAACAGCCCGTTCCATTGCAAAGCTTCGTGACCCGCAACGCCGGCTTCCATCATCGTCGGCACCTGCGAAATCACCGCCGCGCGGGTTTTCGCGGCTACGCCGAGCCCGCGCAGCCGGCCGGCCTTGATCTGGGCCTGCGCAACCGGCATCACCAGAAAGGACACCTGCGCCTCTCCCGACATCACGCCGACCGCGGCGGGGGCGGCTCCTTTGTACGGCAGGTGCGTGATCTTGACGCCGGTCTTGAGCCGGAAGAGCTCCATCGCGAGATGCGACATCGTGCCGGCGCCGGCCGATGAATAGGTGAGCGCATCCGGCCTGGCCTTGGCGAGCGCGACGAGTTCCTTCACGCTGCGAACGGGCAATGACGGGTGCACCACCAGCACGAACGGGTACGACGAAACCATCGATACGGGCATCAGGTCCTTCACCGGATCGTAGGGAAGCTTCTCGAAAACCGCCGGGCTGATCGCAAGCGACGAATTGCCGAACAGCAGCGTGTACCCGTCCGGCGCCGACTTGGCGACCAGTTCCCCGGCAATGTTGCCGCTCGCGCCGGCGCGGTTGTCCACGACCACCTGCTGTCCGAGCGCGCCCGCCAGCCGCTGCGCAAGCACGCGTGCGATCGTGTCGCTGCCGCCCCCGGGAGGAAATGGTATGACCAGCCTGATTGGCTTGACCGGATACTCCTGCGACAAGGCCGTCCCCTGACACGCAAGCAGGCATGCGAGCGCAGAAAGACACCTGAAAATTTTCATGCGGCGATCTCTTTTTTGAGCAGCGTCTCGCCCGGCTTGACGCGGCTGAATACCACCGGCTTGGTCGTTATCGCAAAGCGCCCGTCGCGCCACGTCACGCAGGTGTAGTGCGAATTCTCGAGATCGCGCACGGCGGGAAAATCGGCACGAAAATGCGCGCCCCGCGAATCCTCTCGCGCTATTGCGGCGAAGCGGATCGATTTGCTCACGAGGACCAGGTTTTTCAGATTGAGCCAGTCGTGCCAGGTCAGGTTGAATGCAAGATCGCCGGATTCGACGCCGATACCGTCCAGCCGCGCGTCGAGTTCGTCGAGCCTGCTTTCCGCGCGCCGCAAGCTCGCCGCGTCGCGGATGATGCCGACGTCGTCCCACATCAATTCATACAGCGCCTCGCGGATCGCGTTGACGTCGCCGGCGGGCTTTGCGAGCGGCGCGCGGCAGCGCGCGATCGCCGCGTCGAGCGCATGCTGATCGGGTTCGTGAAACGCGCCGTTCGCTTTGACCCATCCCGGCATCACGTCGCCGGCGATGCCGCCGAACACCGTCGAGTTGGCGACGCCGTTGCCGCCCAGGCGGTTCGCGCCGTGCACGCCGCCCGAATCCTCGCCCGCGACGAAGAGTCCCGGTAAATCGGTCGTGCAGTCGGTCTTGAACGCGACGCCTCCCATCATGTAGTGCGCGGTCGGCACCACGTCGACGAGCCCCGACACGAGATCGAAGCCGCAGTCGGCGCAGCGCTCGACCATGCCCTTGAACATGCGGCGCACCATCGCGGGGTCGAGATGGCGCATCGTGATGTAGAGGCCGCCGCGCGGCCCGACTTTGCCGGCGCGCATTTCCTCGTACATGCCGCGGCTCACGATGTCGCGCGTCGCGCGCTCGCCGCGCGGATCGTAGTTTTGCATGAAGCGCTCGCCCGCGCCGTTCAGCAGCTGGCCGCCGACTCCGCGCAGGCCCTCCTCGATGATGGTGCCGGTGATGCGCGTATCCGGGCCCGCGATCAAGCCGGTCGGATGGAACTGCACCATCTCCATGTCGCGCAGCGTGAGTCCGGCCCGCAACGCCATCGCCATGCCGTCGCAAGTCTTGTCGCCCGACGGCGTGTGGTACTTGTACATCGTCGGCCCGCCGCCGGTGCCGAGCAGCACCGCCTGCGCCTGCACGAACACGAATTCGCCGGTGCGCACGTCGATCATCAGCACGCCTGCGAGCGCGTCGCCCGCCTTGTTCTTGACGAACTCGACCGCGCGGTGCTCTTCGAGCCGGTTGATGCCGCGCGCCCACACCTGCTCGGCGAGCCGGTTGATGATTTCGATGCCGGTCAGGTCGCCCTTGTGCACGGTGCGGTCGAAAGTCTGGCCCGCGAACGCTTTCTGATGGATGGTGCCGTCGGGATTGCGGTCGAAAAAGCAGCCGAGCTCGTTTTCGAGCTCGCGGATGCGCTCGACCGCGACCGACACCAGCGTCCACGCGAGGTCCTGGTCGGGCAGCCACTTGCCGCCTTCGATCGTGTCCATGAAATGGCGCTCGACCGAATCGCCTTCCGCGAGCGCGACGTTGTAGCCGCCCTGCACCATGCGCGTGCAGCCGCATTTGCCGAGCAGGCCTTTCACCCCGACCGTGATCGAGAGATCGGGATTGGCCTGGTGCGCGTGCAGCGCGGCGAAGAGCCCCGCGCCGCCGGAGCCGAGGATCAGGATGTCTGTCTTTATTTGTCTCATTTAAACAAACGCCAAACGCAGAGGACGCGGAGGACGCAGGGGAATTCGCAATCAAACATCATTGACAGGTTCAGATTTTTAAACATGGGATGGGTACGTAGGCTTTCCGGTAGCTCGATTTCGGTCACTTCCGCGTACCACCGCGTCCTCCGCGTTGAGAGGTAATCAGGATTTCACCCCGAGTGCGGCGAGGACGGCGGCGCGCTTGCCGCGCGCGTCCTTGTTCACCTGCTTGTAGAGATTGCCGCCGGCGCTGTCCATCGCGACCAGCAGCGGGCCGAAGCCCTTGACGCGGAATTTCCACAGCGACTCGGGATTGAGATCGTCGAGATCGACGTCCTCGATCTGCTCGATCCACGTCGTTTCGAGCGCCGCCGCCCCGCCGATGACGGCGAGATAGACTCCGCCCAGGTCCTTGAACGCCGCCTGCGACGCATCGAAGAGACCGCCCTTGCCGATCACGATGCGCACGCCATACTGCTCCATCAGCGGCCGCGTGAAGCGCTCCATGCGCGCGCTGGTCGTGGTGCCGACGCAGATCGGCGCGTAGCCCGACGGATACGCCTCCGTCTCGCCCATCCACTTCACGTTCGGCGCGGTGTGGATCACCGCATGCCCCTTGAGATCGAAGCGCGTTTTGCGGCCGCGGTCGAACATGTGGATCTGCGTCGCGTCGCGGATGCCGAAGAGCGTGCCGTTCAAAGTAACCGTGTCGTTGACCCTGAGCTGACGCACCTCGCCTTCGGTCACCGGCGTCTGGAAATCGTAATGGGCCATTTTTAAAAACCGTAAATGGTGAATCGTAAATAGTGAATGGTCAGACTCAAAACCATTGGCTTCCTTGCTGTAACATGCTTACGATTCACGATTTACCATTCACTAGAAGCCGTAGGTCAGGCCTTGAGGCGTGAAGGTCGCGCGGGCGCGGCGTGCCGAGTGGCACTGCATGTTGACCGCGACCGGATTCATCGTGATATGGGTCGCCGCGGTTTCGACGTGCACCGCGAACGAAGTCGAGTCGCCGCCCAAGCCCTGCGGGCCGACGCCCAACTGGTTGACCACCGCGGAAAGCTCGGCTTCGAGCTTCGCGCCTTCCGGGTCCTCGCAATGCGAGCCGAGCGGGCGCGTCGCCGCGACCTTCGACAGGTGCACGCACAAGTCGGCGGTGCCGCCGACGCCGACGCCGACGATGGTCGGCGGGCAGGTCTTGCCGCCGGCGTCGAGCACGCAGTCGACGACGAAGGTCTTGACCGCATCGATGCCCTCGGCCGGAACCGCCATCCTGAGCCAGGAATTATTTTCCGAGCCGCTGCCTTTCGGGATCATTTCGATCGACAGCGTGTCCGGCTGATCGACGAAATCGATGTGGATCACCGGCACCGCGCGGCCGCACGAGGTGTGCTCGTTCTTGCGCGTGACCGGATGCACGACCGAGGAACGCAGCGGATGCTCGCGTGTCGCGCGCTCGCAGCCCTTGACGATGGCCTGCTTGAGCTTGAAGCCGTCGACCTCGACCCGGCTGCCGATCGTCACGTTGTAGATCGGGATGCCGGTGTCCTGGCACAACAGGTTATTGGTGTCTTCGGCGACCTTGATGTTCTTGATCATGGTACCGAGGATCGCCTTGCCGGTCGCATCGGTCTCGCTTTGGTCGAGGCGCGCGAAGCCCTGCTTGATATCCGGCGGCAAAATCTTGCAAGCGCGGATGTAGAGCTCCTTGCACGCTTCCTCGACCTGTTTCAAATCAACTTTCACGGTTTAGCCCTTCTCCCCTTCACTCATTCACCCTTCACGCGCTAGCTCTGCATGCCCCATTTGCGCACGGTCTTCAGCTCGATGTTGCGGAAAATGAAATTCTCGACGAAGAGCCCGATAATGATCACCGAGAACAGCCCCGCAAACACGTTGGCGATTTCGAGCTGGTTCTTGTTCTCGTAGATGAACCAGCCGAGGCCGCCCGAACCCGACGATACGCCGAACACGAGTTCCGCCGCAATCAGCGTGCGCCACGCGAACGCCCAGCCGATCTTCATGCCGGTCAGTATGTTGGGAAATGCCGCGGGGATCAGGATTTTAGCCACGTACCGCGGGCCGGTCAGACCGTAGTTGCGGCCGACCATGCGCATGGTCTGCGACACCGACATGAAACCCGAGTGGGTGTTGAGCGCGACCGGCCACAGCACCGAGTGGATCAGCACGAACACGAGGCTGCCGTTGCCGAGGCCGAACCAGATCAGCGCGAGCGGCAACAGCGCGATGGCCGGCAGCGGGTTGAACATTGCCGTCAGCGTTTCCAGAAAGTCGTTGCCGATGCGCGTGGTGATCGCGAATGCGGTGAGCGTGCCGGCCAGAAACAGTCCGGCGGCGTAGCCCATCAACAGCACCTTGATCGAGAACCAGCCGCGCGCGAGCAGGACGCCGTTCATGATATTTTCATAAAATGCGCTGATGGTGTCGCTGAACTTCGGAAACAGCAACGGGTTGTTGAGCACCGTCGAATAAACCTGCCAGATGACGGCAAGCATCAGCAGTATCAGGCCTTTGCGCACCGCCGCGTTGTTGAATATCCTCTCCCACGTCGTGAGCGGCTTCTCGACCACGCCGTAGGCGCTTGTCTCGACCTCGCGCACGAACTCGGGGCGTTGCACTAAAACGTGGTCAGCCATGCGGGGTTACCTCCTCTTCAATCTGGTCGGCGAACAGCATGTCGTGGATGCGGTCCGAGAGCTTCTTGCCATCGGCGCTGAGGTTGTCCTTGCCGTCGCTGTTCAACTCGGCCTTCACCCGGCCGGGATGCGGGGAAAGCAGCAGGATGCGGTTGCCGATCAGCACCGCCTCGGGAATCGAGTGCGTGACGAACAGCACGGTAAAATGCGTGTCATCCCACAACTGCAGCAGTTCTTCCTGCATCTTGCGCCGCGTCAGTGCGTCGAGCGCGGCGAACGGCTCGTCCATCAGCAGCACGTCGGGCTCCATCGCCATGCCGCGAGCGATCGCGACGCGCTGCTTCATGCCGCCCGACAGCATGTGCGGAAAGCTGTCGGCGAACTTGGTGAGTTTCACTTTCTCGATGTACTGCATCGCCTTGTCCTCGGCGGCCCTGCCCGCAAGCCTGCGGCTCGAGGTCAGCGCGAACATCACGTTTTCTTTGACCGTTTTCCACGGCAGAAGTTGATCGAACTCCTGGAACACGAACACCCGATCGGAGCCCGGCCTCGTGATGACCTCGCCGTTCAAGCTCATGCTGCCTTCGGTCGGCTGCAGGTAGCCGCCGACCGCTTTCAACAACGTCGACTTGCCGCAGCCCGAAGGCCCGAGGATCACGAAGCGGTCGGACTTGAACACCCGGAAATCGACGCGATAAGTCGCCGTGACCAGGTGCTCCTTGGTCTTGTACTGGAGCGTGACGCCGCGTACTTCGAGCAATGGGCCGGCTGCCGCCATGGCGCTCATTCCACTATGAGTTTGCGCTCGCGGACAATTTTGGCCCAGCGCTCGGTCTCCACCCGTATCGCCGCTGCAAATTCGGCGGGGCTATTGCCCACCGCCTCCATGCCGAGGCCTTCAAAACGGCTCTTGAGCTCGGTTCCGCTCAGCGCCTTGACCGTGTCCTGATGCACTTTCTCGATGACCGCCTGCGGCGTGCCGGCCGGCGCCATCAGGCCGAACCAGCCGAGATTTTCGAACCCCGGCAGCGATTCGGCGATCGCCGGGACGGCGGGCAGTTGCGGCGAGCGCTGCTTGCTGGTGACGCCCAGCGCGCGCAGTTTTCCCTGCTTGATGTAGTTGATGGCCGCCGCGAGGTTTGGCGTCGCGAACTCGACCTGCCCGCCCATCACGTCCGTGACCGCCGGCGCCTCTCCTTTATAGGGAACGTGCACGACGTCGATGTGAGTCGTGTAGATGAAGTTCTCCGCAGCGAGGTGCGTCTGGGTGCCGAAGCCCGCGGATGCAAACGTGATCTCCTTGGGTTTCGACTTGGCGAGGGCGATAAGCTCCTTGACGGTCTTGGGCGGGAAGCTCGGGGTCACCACGAGCACCTGCGGGCCGCTCGCCACGTTGGTGATGGCCACCAGATCCTTCGTCGGATCGAACGGCATTTTCTTGTAGATGTACTGATTGGCCGTCACGATCGAGCCCGAGGTCATGAAGAGCGTATAGCCGTCGGGCGCCGCCTTGGCGACGATATCGCCGCCGATGTTGCCGCCGGCACCGGCCCGGTTATCCACGATAATCTGCTGGCCCCAGATTTCGCCCAGCTTCTGCCCGACCAAGCGCGTCACGATGTCGGTCGCGCCGCCCGCCGAGAACGGCACGACGATCGCACC
>Ga0209415_10003709_pt1 | contig 28385 bp, 21 predicted proteins | sample PeaSoiSIISIP2007_FD_187696 | JGI IMG/M metagenome (GOLD analysis project Ga0209415, IMG submission 187696) | Peat soil microbial communities from Weissenstadt, Germany - SII-SIP-2007 (SPAdes) (version 2) | ecosystem: Environmental > Terrestrial > Soil > Wetlands > Peat | place: Germany... | reverse complement strand
CCCTCCCGCCTGTCCCGCCCCTCCAGCCCTTCCCGCCCATGCAGATTGGCGCGTTAGGCGATATCCACGGCGCCTTCGACACCGTCCAGGACATCATGCTCCGGCATCCGGATGTGCCGGTGTGGGTGTCGGTCGGCGACGTGGCCAGCAACGAGGGCGAGTACTTCGCCCCGTGCGCGCCGCTCTACTGGATCAAGGGCAACAACGAAGACTTCGATGTGATCGCCGCGGCGGTCTCCGGCCGTTCGCCCGCGCCGACGCTGCACTACCTGCAGAACGGCGGCCCGTATGTTGTCGGCCCATGGCGCGTCGCCGCACTCGGTGGCACGTTCGCGCCGAGCTGGTACCATACACCGGCCGCGCAACTTCCACCGTCGAGAGGGCGCAAGACCGCGGCGGCCACGCTGAAGCTGGGGAAGAGCCGCGACGACAAGCGGCGGCATTTCGTTCGTGACGAGGTGGTCGCCTGCAAGGGCCTCAGAAGCATTGATCTGTTCCTCACCCACGAGGCCCCCCGGCCGTTTTATCCCGCCGGCCGGCGCATCGACGCGGGGAAGACGGTGCTGAACGACGTGCTCGCGGCGATGCATCCGCGCCTCCACCTGTTCGGCCACCACCACGAGTTCACCGATTCGATCCGGCAAGGCGTGCGCTCGGTCGGCCTCGACGTGGTGACCAAGTCGTACGTGCTCGTCGACGCCAACACCTTCAAGTGCGAACGCTTGGATACCTGACCGTCCGCCTGAATCTGGTAATCTGATGATTGAAATCGCGCAATCAATTACCCGATTACTCAATTACCCGATCACCCAATGCCGCTGCCTCCCTTCATCGAAGCTCTGGACGATCGTGTCCTTGTCTGTGATGGCGCGATGGGCACGATGCTGTACGCGAAGGGCATCTTCATCAACAAGAGCTTCGACGCGCTGAACCTCAGTGTCCCCGAGCTCGTCGGCGAGGTGCATCAGGAATACGTGCGCGCGGGCGCCGATATCATCGAGACGAACACCTTCGGCGCCAATCGCATCAAGCTCGGGTCGTTCGGCATCGCCGACAAGCTCCACGCGATCAACGCGGAGGGCGCACGGATCGCCCGCACCGCCGCGCTCGATCGCGCGTACGTCGCCGGCTCGATCGGCCCGCTCGGGATCCGCATCGAGCCGTGGGGCAAGACCGGCGTCGACCAGGCCCGCGAGTACTTCCGCGAACAGGCGCAGGCGCTCGTCGAGGGCGGCGTCGATCTGTTCATCCTGGAGACCTTCCGCGACTTGAGCGAGATCGGCGCGGCGCTCGATGCGGTCCGCAGCGTGTCGGACCTGCCTGTCATCGCGCAGATGACCACCGAGGAGGACGGGAACACGCTGGATGGAACGCCGCCGGAGCGGTTTACCCCGGAGCTCGAACGGCGCGGCGCGACGGTCATCGGCGTCAATTGCGCCGTCGGCCCGGCGCCGATGCTCGAGACGATCGAGCGGATGGCTGCCGTGACGAAGCTGAAGCTGTCGGCGCAGCCAAACGCCGGACGGCCACGCGAAGTCGAAGGTCGCAACATCTATCTATGCTCGCCGGAGTACATGGCCTCGTACGCGCGGCGCTTCATCCTGCACCATGTGCGGATCGTCGGCGGGTGCTGCGGCACCACGCCGGAGCACATCCGCCAGATCAAGGGCGCAGTCAAGGGCCTCGCCCGGCAGTCAGCCGGGGAAAAGGGGTCATTCCCAACCTGGGCACCACACTCGATCGTCGCGCTGGCTCCCGGCCGCATCGAAGGGTCGCCGGTGCCGCGCGAACAGAAGTCCCGTCTCGCGCACTCCCTGGCCCATGGACGATTCGTCGTCGCCGTCGAGCTCGTTCCACCGCGCGGGTTTGAGTGCGAGGAGGCAATCGAGCGGGCGCGCGCGCTGAAGATTCGCGGGGTGGACGCGATCAACGTCCCCGACGGACACCGCACCGGCGCGCGCATCGGTGCGTTGTCGCTCGCCGTGCTGATCGAACAGCAGGCCGGCATCGAGACGCTTCTGCACTATGCGTGTCGCGATCGGAACCTGCTCGGCATCCAGTCCGACCTGCTCGGCGCCCATGCGATGGGGTTGCGCAATCTGCTGCTCGTCACGGGCGACCCCGGTCGCGTCGGTGATTATCCGGATGCGACCGCCGTGTTCGACGTCGATTCGATCGGATTGACCAACGTGGTGTCGCGTCTCAATCACGGGTGCGACGTGGGCGGCCAGCCGATCGGCGCCCCGGCGCGGTTCCACATCGGCGTGTCGGTGAATCCCGCGGCGCCCAACGTCGACGACGAGCTGAGGCGCTTCGAATACAAGGTCGAGGCTGGCGCCGAGTTCGTGGTCACGTGGCCGGTCTTCGACGTGGAACAGTTCGAGACCTTCTTGAAGCGAATCGAGTCCGCGGGGCTGCCGGTGGTCGCCGGAGTCCTGCCGTTCGAGAGCGCGCGCCACGCCGAATTCATCGCCAACGAGGTCCCCGGAACGCGAGTGCCGGAGGCGCTGCTCGACCGCATGCGCCGGACCGACGGCCCCGATCGGGCGGGTGAGGAAGGCGTGGCAATTGCGCGTGAAATTGTGCAGGGGCTGCAGAGTCGCGTGCAGGGCGTGCAGATCTCGACCACATCCGGCCACATCGAGGCGGCCCTGGCCGTGATCGATGGGCTTCGCTGATTGACCAATGTGATGTATAGTCGCTGCACTGATGCCTTTGTTTGAACGAAACCGCCTGCGCGACACCGAAGAGATCCTCGGGACCGATGCGGCAACGCGGGCGTTGTCGGTGACGGTCGTCGAAAACGATTTCGTCGAGCGCGTCTACAACAAGGTGGCGTCGGTCTACGACTGGACGTACGGACCGACGCTTCACCCGGGCCGCATGCAGGCGATCCAGCGGATGGGCATCCAGCCCGGCGAACGCGTGCTCGAGGTCGGCGTCGGCACCGGCATCAACCTGTCGCTGTATCCTCGGGACTGCCCTGTGACCGGGATCGATTTCTCCGGCCAGATGCTCGAGAAGGCGCGCGACCGCGTTGCGGGCAAGGGCCTCGGTAACGTCCGGCTGCTCGAAATGGACGCAGCCGATTTGAAATTCGCGGACGGGACGTTCGATATCGTCTACGCGCCCTATGTCATCAGCGTCGTGCCCGACCCGGTGACCGTCGCGCGCGAGATGTATCGCGTCTGCCGCAGCGGCGGTCGCGTCATCATTCTGAATCACTTTCGCAGTCCTCAAGCCCTGTTGGCCCGGATCGAGCGCGCCATCTGTCCGTTCACCATTCACATCGGGTTCAAATCGGACCTGGATCTGCCGGCGTTTCTGACGCAGACGGATCTGAAGCCGGTGTCGATCGAAAAGGTGAACGTCCCGAGGATCTGGTCGCTCATCACGTGCATCAAGGATTAACGTCGCCCGGGCGCGAGTCGCGCCACGTCGACTGACTCCTCGGGCCATTCAGCGACGACCTCGTCACGTCCTTGTCCGCGTCCTTCCCCGACCGCTCGTCGGCGGGGCCCTTGATCCGAGAACATCACTTCCGAGTCCTCCTTTCCAGTCGGCGCGTGCTGTTGGCCGAACATGAACACCCAGTCAGGCTCGACGGAGACCCGCGTCCCGGACCGTTCCAGCGCCAGCACGACGCCGGCCGCGTCGCCCCAAGTGGCCTTCGTCATTCGGACGAGCGGCCAATGGAGATTCTCGCGAGCCAGATAGTCCCGCACGGCGGCGGAAGCGCCTTGTATGCGCGGGATGGCCGGATCGCTGAACGCCAAGGCATGGGCCCGGTACAGGTGAATGGTTCCGTCGAGGCAGGCTCCCACCATCGCGATCCAGAGCGCCGCCGTCGTGACCGCTGGCGGAAGGCGAAGCCGGAGGGGCCCAAGCCTCTCGGCGATGGACAGCGCGGCCGCGGCGATCAGGCACGAGAAGTTCAGGACACCCACGATCGTGATCCAGAACACGAGCTGATCGAACAGATCGCCCTGGCTTCGGGAGATCGACCAGAGAGCCGCCACCGACGCCGACAGACCCAGGATCGCCACCGCTGCCCCGAAGCGACAGCCACGTCGGCTCAAACTGTCGGCCGTCCACGGCACAGCCAGAAGCGTTCCGAGTGCGATGACGAGGCCCGGGAAGCCGACCGTGCGTACGGTGTGAGCGCCCCAGGCGAGCGTGAGACCGGGAAGGAGCGGCGCCGACAGTCTGTTGAGGCCGGCGACGAACGCCTCGCGTAACGAAGGGGTCACCATCGGACGACGAAGAAAGAACCTGGCGATCGTTCGCAGATTTTCACTTCCTGAGGTCAACTCGGCAGCGGCGGGGAGTATCCACATCACCACAATCAGGCACGCGCCCAGGCTCGCCCACAGCCGATGACGATGGGCAAGCGGGGGAACCCTCTGGCGGACGACGAGCCAGACGGTCACCGCGATCACGACACCCACGGTGGGCGCCACGCTGAGATGAGTCTGAATCAGGAACGACGACACGACCGCCACCAGGGGCCAGCAGCGCGGCTCGCCGTCGACGATGGCCGCGCACGCGACAAGAAGGAGCGCCGTGGGAAGCACGAGCAGGTGCGGATTCCAGGGGCTGGCCACGAGATCGGGCACGCGAAGCAGGTACAGACCAAGACCGATCGCAACGGTGAAGCCGAGGACTCGACCGGCGCGGCGGCCCACGATGGCCAGCGTCGCTCCGAGGCTCGCGAGGTTGAGCGCGAGCGCCGACCATCGCAGGCTCTCGTATCTTGCCCCCGTCAGATCGTAGAGAGGCGCGAACGCATAGAACATGGCGGGACCGGGGTGATGCCAGCCGAAGCGCGAGTACGGGCCGAGGAACAGATCGTGGCGCGCCGCATGGATCGTATACAGCTCGAGCAGCGCCATGTCGCCGGAGGGCGTTTCGACGGTCATCGCGCGAACCGCGTGTGCCACGAGCCAGACTCCCGGGACGGCGACTGCGAGCGCGACGACGGCCGCGAACGGGTACGAGGCGGCGCCGCCGGCCGCCTCCGCTGGCGGGCGCGACAGCGTGTTCAGAAAGTCGAGGTTGCGCCCGCCGCCCACCCAGTCGACCAGGGCCGAAACAAGGGCGAGCACGATGAACGGTTCGATCTCATGGGAGCGGACCAGCACTGGTCCGAGGGTGATCTCGAAGCCGCCAGTCGCGACGAGGGCGATCGCGTAAAAGAAGGCGCCTGCCGCGATCGTCCGGCTGAGCAGCCTGACCCGCCGCGGCAGGCGAATCATTTCCGCAGCCGATAGAGGCGGGACTCGCTGCCCTCCCAGGGCGCCGCCTTCACCAGTTCCATGTCGCGCCTGGCGTCAAGCGCTTGCACAATTCGACCGTACCCCTCGGCGCCATAAAAGGCGCCGTGCACGGCCACGTAGTCGACCCCGCGCGCCCGCAGATACGCCACGGCGGCGTCGGAGGGGAAGTCTTGCTCGTGTTGAACGAGGATGTCGTAGGATGCCGGAAAGTATCCGCTGTTGCCGTTGACGATCGGGTGCCAATGAAATGTGGAGAAGTACAGATACCTCGTGTCGTAAAAGTAGTAATCGGGATTTGGCGGCATCGGAAACTCGGCGAGCACCGCCGACGGCTGGCCGGCCATGCCTGCATAGATGGCCGGAGGCTCGCGCCAGACGTGTTCTAGGGGCATCCGCGGAATCGCTTCCAGGATGATGGCGCTCAACATGGCGATGGACAGCGCCACGCGCTGACGCGGCCAGCGCTTCAGCATTCGCGCGGCGCCGTATCCCGCGAGGATCGACAGCGTCAGGCCCACCAGCATGCTGAAGCGGGCTGGTACGCGCAGGCCGCGGAACGGCGGCACGTAGGTGTATAGCCACGGATAGAGTCCGCCGTTGAATCCAAGTGATCCATCGACAGCGACGATGAGCGAGAGCACGTACCCGATTCGCGCCACCGACAGCGGCGGCCAGAGCGCGATCGCCGACAAGATGACCGGCATGAACCGCGGAAAGAGCTGTCGCTCGGGATGTCCGCCGGCCCTCCATTCTTCGTACATCCGGATCCGGAAGTGGGGCTTGAGGTAGTCGGACCCCACGGCGCTGTAGAAATTCACCGCGGCGACGCCGCGATCGCCCACCATCGCCCTGTTGGAGATATACGGCGCGATCACAGGAGCCACCAGCACCGCGGCCAGTGCGGCGCCGGCGGCCAGCATCCAGAGCGGGCGTCGGGGCCGGCCGCGAGCGAGCCACAAAGCGCCCCCAAGCGTGAGCAGGTACAGCGCGAGAAAGAGTCCGTAGTAGAGCGACGACAGCACCTGGAGTGCGAAGGCCACGCCGGTGGCGAGTCCATCGCCGAGCCTCCCGCGAGCCATCGTTCGATGCATCGCCCACAGCGCGAGGGGCATCCACATCGTCATCTGGAGCTCGAGGTGCGGGTAATGCTCGTAGCGGTACGGATAGAGCGTGAAGATGGCACCCGCGACGAACGCTGCATCAATCCGGCCCGTCAGCGCGCGAACAAACAGGAACATCGCCACGCCGGACAGCACGAAGGCAGAGAGCACCAGGAGGTTGTAGATCAGCACCGGATGGAGGCCCGCCCAAAACAAGGGCGCAGCCATCAGGGCGGGCACGATGACGGCGTCGGAGTAGGTGAGCGTGAGCCGCTCGGGATAGAACATGTTTGCGTCGAAGAGATCGAGGGGATGGCGAAGGATCTGGTGGTTGACCCACGCGATCCGCCAGATTGAAAAAAGCGGGTCCCCAAGATCGGGCACTGAATCGAGCCGCCGCGCCTGGGGCCAGGTCAACGCCACGACGAGCGCGGAAAAGGCGAGCAGCAACAGCGCAATCTCGCCGATTCGTCTCGGCCACGCCACGGGCTCCTCGAACAGGCGTTGCTCGTCGAGCGGAAGCGGATCTCGCACCCCCTTGAACAGCCAGGCGAGGCTGGTCCCCTTGAGCAGCCAGGCCAAGGCGGGGGGGTGCGGCACGAGCCAGTTCCGGAGAAGCAGCACGATCGTCGCCCACAGGTACGGGCGCCATGCCGAGTGGATTGCCAGACGCAGGCTGCCGACCTGCCAACCCACTCCACGCGAGAAAATAGCGAGCGTCCCGGCGAGGGCGAGCAGAGCAGCCAGAACGTCGGCCGCTATCGCGAGGAGGGGCAACTTACCTGGGGCAGCTGATGCAGCTGACGCGGCCGTCTGGTCGCCGGCATCCTCTGGCGGCTGCGCGGCCTTGCGGCGGGCGAACACCGCGGCGAGTATAGCATCCCGATCACAGGGCCAGGCGCACCAGTTCGCCGGCAGCGACCGTGGCGCCGTCGACGCGCGGGCATTCCGGCGGCTCGGGTTGGGCGAGGAGCATCGAAATCGCGCGCGCCCACCGGCCCCCGAACAGATCCACCTGCGGGATGTAGCGACACCGCAGCACCCGCGGCATCTCGGCGACGAGCAGATCGTATTCGACAAATCGGCCGCGCGATGTGTACAGGAGCGCCGTATCGTTCGCGATGCACTCCGACACGATGCCGTACCCGGGCTTGCTGATGACGACGTCGGCGGCCGCGACGAGGTCCGGATACTCGAGGCCGTGCGGCGGATCTTGATCGACCGTCAGCAGGGTGAACTCGCCGCCGTCTCTCATCGCTTCGTACGGAAGCGCCGCGCCGTACTTGCCGAACGACGCGAGAACGACTGGGCGGTCATCGTCGACGCCGAGCAGTCGCCGCGTGTCCGCCGGGTCCCGGCGCGACCGTCTGGCGATGAGCGGGATATCCTCAATCACCGCAGTCAACGCCTCGAAGCCGCCGTGGAAGGGGAGCCGAAGGGCGCTCCCGGCTTTCGCATACGCCGCGCGGATCGTCGGAATCACGTCGGGCGCGAGCGTGTTGAATGCGGGGTACATGCGGTAGATCCAATCCCAGGTGAAGTTGCCGAGGGCAACCGACCTCACGCCGGCGCGTTCGGCCGCGGCAAACGCGAGCGGGGGAATGTCGCCGACGACGAGGTCGGCGCCACCCGCCCGAAGCACCTTCGCTTCGGCGTCAACGCGCCGCCCGAAATCGCGATAGAACGCGGCAGCGCGCGCGGCGGTCTCGTGCTCGTCGAATCGCAGGCTGTCGATCTGCACCAGCCCCGTGTCCGTTTCGAGCGGTTGCACGTCGAGGGGCGTCCGCGCGCCGGTGAAGAACCAGCGGGGAACGGTCGTGCGAACCACGAACCGCGCGTCGCGGCGCTCCCGAGCGATCGCGTTGATGACCTCGACGTCTCGGGCGGCGTGACCGAATCCGTGGCCGGAGATGTAGAAGACAATCTGCACTGCAGATTTCAGACCGGAACCGGCGGAGGCAAGGCCACGCGAAGAACTTCCTCGAGGGTCGTCACCGGCACGAAGTGCATTCCGTCTTTGACCTCCGGCGGCAATTCCGCGAGGTCGGGCTCGTTCCTCGCCGGCAGGATGAACTCCTTGATGCCGTATCGACGCGCCGCCAGCGCCTTTTCGCGGATGCCGCCAACCGGCAGCACGAGGCCGCTCAACGTGATCTCACCGGTCATCGCCACGTCCTCGCGCACCTTCTGATTCCTGAGCGCGGACACGATGGCGGTGGCCATCGTGACTCCTGCCGACGGACCGTCCTTCGGAATGGCGCCCGCCGGCACGTGCACGTGCAGGTCCGAGGTCTCGAGAAATTCGGGCGAGATGCCGAGTTCCTTCGCCTGCGCGCGGATGTGGCTGAGGGCCGCGCGCGCCGACTCCTGCATGACGTTCCCGAGCTGTCCCGTGAGGATCAGATTGTGATGACCCGAGGGCAGCAGGCTCGCCTCGACGAACAGCACGTCGCCTCCCGTTTCCGTCCACGCGACGCCGGTCGCGACGCCGGGCCGGGAGACGCGGAACGGCACCTCGCGGTGAAACCGCGGCGACCCGAGGTAGTCCGGCAGATCGTCGGCGTGGACCGAAAAGGTACCGGGAGTCGTTTCTTGCCGGTCGCCCGAGGAGACGACTCCCGGCACCTTTTCGCTGACGACGCGCGCCGCAATCTTCCGGGCGACCGCGCCGATCTGCCGCTCGAGATTGCGCACGCCCGCTTCACGCGTGTAATCGGCAATGATCCTGCGGAGCGCTTCGTCCTCGATCGTCACCGTGTCCGCGGTCAGCGCGTGCTCGTCGAGCTGCCGCGGCACCAGGTAGCGCCGCGCGATGTGCAGCTTTTCTTCTTCGCTGTATCCCGCCAGAAAGATGATCTCCATGCGATCGAGCAGGGCGGGGTGGACGGTGCCGAGCTGGTTCGCGGTCGCAATGAACAGGACACGGGACAGATCGACGTTGATCTCGAGGTAGTGGTCGCGGAACGAATGGTTCTGCGCCGGATCGAGGACCTCCATGAGCGCGGCCGCGGGGTCGCCCTGGAAGCCGGCGCCCACTTTGTCGATCTCGTCGAGCATGAAGACGGGGTTCATCGCGCCGGCCTGCTTCAGTGCCTGCACGATGCGGCCCGGGATGGCGCCGATGTAGGTCCGGCGGTGCCCGCGAATCTCGGCTTCGTCGCGAACGCCGCCGAGCGAGATGCGCACGAACGTGCGATTCATCGCGCGCGCGATCGACTGGCCGAGCGATGTCTTTCCGACGCCAGGCGGGCCGACAAAGCAGAGAATCGGGCCTTTGATGACTCCCGCGGCCACCGGGGCCGTCCTCGACCCTGTGATGGAAGACGTGGAAGACGTGGAAGACGTGGAAGACGTGGAAGACTGCTGCGACTTGAGCTTCTGCACCGCCAGGTACTCGACGATGCGTTCCTTGACCTTGTCGAGGTCGTAATGATCCTGATCGAGGACCTCGCGCGCGGCGCGCGGATCGAGCCGGTCATCGGTCAGCGTCGACCAGGGCACGTCCAGCACCCAATCGATGTAGGTGCGGATCATCTGGTACTCCGGCGAAACGGGCGTCATTCGCTCGAGCCGATCGACTTCGCGGCTGGCGGCCGTCGCCACCGGCTCGGGCAGCCTGGCCGCGGCGAGGCGCGTGCGGATCTCCTGAATCTCCGTCTTCTCGCCTTCGCCGAGCTCGTCCTGAATTGCCTTCAACTGCTGCCGCAGGTAGTACTGCCGCTGCGCCGCGCTCATCTCCTGCTCCGCCGCCGATTCGATCTTGCCTTTCAGCTCGAGCAGCGCGACCTCGCGGGCGAGGGCGTCGGCCACGGCCTTCAGCTTGCCGGTCAGCGTGTCGCTCTCGAGGATGTGCTGCTTCTCTTCGGCCTTGATGTCAATCAGGCTGGCGAGCAGGTAGGCGAGTCGCAGTGGGTCGTCGATCCCGGCCACCAGGCCGCGCAGTTCCTGCGACAAACCGCTCGTCACCGACAGCGCACGGTCGATCAGCTCCTGCAGTCGCCGCACATAGGCATCGACCTCGATCGTTCTCTCCGTCGGGTCGGCGAGCGGCGACACGGTCGCGCCGAACGCCACACCGCTGCGCGTCGTGAACGCCGCACGCGCGCGCGTCAGCCCTTCGACGATGACGTGGACGCCCGACGGCACCTTGGCCATCTGGCGGACGGCGGCGATGGTGCCGATCGCACGCAGATCGGCCGGTTCCGGGTCATCCTTGTCGTCGCTCTGGAGGACCAGAAAGAGCAGGCGATCGCCCGCCAGCGCGCGATTCACCGATTCGACGGACACTGGACGATTGATCGCGAGCGGCTGCAGCGTGAGGGGGAAGACGACCGTCTGGCGAAGGGCGAGGACGGGAAGCTCGCTGGGGTAGGAGCGCGTGGGATCGGCCATACCCAATGCTATGATGACCTCGTGTCGCTCGACGAGCGCGATCGCGCGCGGTTCGCGAAGCTGAAGGACTACCTGATCCGCGTCGACGATTCGGTGACCTGCAAGACCTGCGGAAACAGTTCGACATCTCGTCTCAGCACTCGCTGGTCTTCCTGGATCCGGAAGCCAACGAACAGGCCTTCCGCGGTCAGTAAATGAAGGGGACGACGCGCCAGCGCACCCGGCGCTGGTAGCGGGCGTATGGCTCCCCGAACAGCCGCAGGAGCGACCGTTCTTCCCACGGTACGGCGAGCAGCAGATATCCGGTCGTGATCGCGGCAAACGCAAGGCGATCGGCGGTCATGTGTGCCGCACCGAACAGGGCCAGAAGCCAGCCGAGATACAGCGGATGGCGGACCCATTGGTAGGGGCCTGCGACTTGCAGCGCCTCTTCCCCCGATGACGGCTTGATGCCGGCCAGCTCGAGCGCATCGATTCTCGCGACCGAACGGGCGATCAGCCAGACACCGGCGAGTTGAACGCCGGCGTGCGCAACCGCGCGCCAACCGGTCACGTGATAGAGGTCGCCGGCGACCCTCCGCCAGAGCGCCAGCACGGCAAGTAGGAGCAGGCTCGCACTCCAGACGTAAAAGGATCGGAGGAGTCGATTCGGCAGGACGCTCGCCAGGTGGCCTTTGACCGATTGGCGCGCGAACAGACTGTGATGCAACGCGAACACCGCGAACAGGACGGTGTCCATCGTGATCGCCCCGACCGGGCTCCAGCTGCCCTCGGCGGCAGGCGACGCCCACCCAAAGAGGTAGCAGTATGCGCACAAAGCGAGAGCGAGGACGAACACTGCGCCGCCGATCCAGACAAACGAACGCTCGAATCTGGTCATCTGTCGTCTCGTCATCTGGTTTTCTGGTGACCTGGTCAATGGGTCACAATCAATAACCCAGTAACCAAATGACCGGATGACCGGATGACCAGGGTAGTATGGCCCCATGCGTCACCCGGGTGTGCCACGCGTCGTCATCACCGGCATCGGCGTGGTCTCGCCCTTTGGCGTCGGCCGCGAACGCTTCTGGGAGCACATCAGCCGCGGCTGCAGCGGCACTCGCGCCATCACCGATTTCGACGCATCGGACTTCGGCTGCCGGGTCGCCGCCCCCGTTTCGGGTGTCACGATTGACGACGTGCCGCCGATCGAGGGCGACGCCATCTGGGATCGCGAGTACCGCGCCGACCCGAAGCGCTATTCGCGGGCCGCGCTTGTCGGGGTGATCGCGGCGCGCGAAGCGTGGGGCGACGCCGGACTGCGCGTCGCCGAGGCGAAGGCGGGCGTCGTCATCGGCAGTGGCGGCGGAGGCATCGACGTCGGCGAGCGCCAGTATCACGATTTTTTTCTCGAGCGCGGGAAGAAGGTGACGCCGTACGCCATTCCCGTGTCGATCGTCGGCATGGTGTCGAGCGAGATCTCGATCTCGCTGCGACTGCACGGCATCAGCCACGTTCTTTCGTGTGGATGCACCAGCTCGACCGATGCAATCGGCTACGGGGCGGCGCTGATTCGATCCGGCGAGGCCGACGTGCTCCTGTCCGGCGGCACCGATGCCTGCGTCACGCCGGGCATGATATTCGGTTTCTCACGCATGAAAGTCGTCTCGATGGCGTACAACGAGCGCCCGGCCGAAGCGTCGCGGCCATTCGACAAGGGCCGCGACGGCTTCGTGCTCGGCGAAGGCGCGTGGATGCTGGTGCTCGAGCGCGAAGACCGTGCGCGAGCGCGCGGCGCGAAGATCTACGCGGCGGTCGAAGGCTACGGCTCGACGTGCGACGCGTATCACCGCGTGCAGATGGCGCCCGACGGCGACGAGATCATCCGCGCGATCGCCATCGCGATCGAGCGGTCGGCTCGGCCGCGGGAAGCAATCGGCTACATCAGCTATCACGGCACGTCGACGGTCGCCAACGACGCGGTCGAATCGCGCTGTGTGCGCCAGATCTTTGGCCGCCACGCCGAGCACCTCCCGGGCTCGTCGGTCAAATCGATGATCGGCCATCCGCAGGGCGCGAGCGGCGCCGCGGGCATCGTGACCGCTGCGCTTGCGATCGATCGCGGCTTCCTGCCGCCGACGATCAATCTGCACGACGCCGACCCCGCGTGCGATCTCGATTACCTCCCCAATGAGGGACGCCCGGCATCGATTGAAGCCGCGCTCTGTAACTGTCTCGGTTTCGGCTCGAAAAACAGTGCCATCGTCGTTGGAGCTGCCCGGTGAATCTGATCATCGTGGAAGATGACCCAGTTGCGCGATGCTGGATGTCCTGATCGTGGGTGCGGGTCCCTCGGGCGCCGTCGCCGCCACCCTGCTCGCGCGCCGCGGCCTGCGCGTGCGGCTGGTTGACCGGGCGCGGTTTCCGCGCGACAAACTGTGTGGCGATACCGTCAATCCCGGCACGCTCGCCATGCTGCGGCGCCTGGGAATGGCCGAGCCGCTCGAAAGCCGCGGCCTGGTGATCGGCGGCATGACCGTGACCGGCGCAGACGGCGTCACCGTCGAGAGCCCGTACCCGGCCGGTCTGGAGGGGCGTTCGCTCGTTCGACGCGAGCTGGACTGGGCGCTCCTCCAGCAGGCGACCGCGGCCGGCGCCGAGTTCGAGCCGCTGACGATCGTTCGTCGCGCGGTGGTCGACGATGGCGCATGCGGCAGCGTGGGTGGGGTGGTCGTCGATGGCCAGCCGTCCGAGCGCACGATCCGCGCGCGCGTCGTCATCGCCGCAGACGGCCGTCGCTCGGCGCTCGCCTTCGGCTTGGGCCTCGCGCGGCATCCCGAGCGTCCGCGTCGGTGGGCGATCGGCGCCTACTTCGAAAACGTCAGCCGGATGTCCGCGTTCGGCGAGATGCACGTGCGTCGCGGCGGCTACATCGGCGTCGCACCCATTCCCGGCGGCCTGACGAACGTCTGTCTGGTCAAGCCGTGGGCGGGGCCTGACGGAGCGCTCCGCGATCCGGAGGTGTTATTGCGACAGGAGTTGGCGCGCGATCAGACCTTGCGCGAACGGTTCGCGGGTGCCCGGCTGGTGACGCGGCCTGTTGTTCTTGGTCCACTGGCTGTCGACGTCGACCAGCGTGACACGCCAGGTTTGCTGCTCGCTGGCGACGCAGCAGGGTTCATCGATCCGATGACTGGCGACGGGTTGCGGTTCGCGGTGCGAGGGGGGGAGCTTGCGGCGCGGGCCGCCTTCCAGGCGCTCGATCGCGGCTGGGACGGCGTCCACGCGCAGCTCGGGCGCGAACGACGGCGCGAATTCGCGAGCAAGTGGCGCTTCAACCGCGCGCTCCGCGCGCTCGTATCATTTCCCGCTGCCGTCCGTGTCGGCGGAGCCGTCGCTTCAATCGCGCCCTCGGTCGTCCGTGCCGTCGTGGCTCGAGCGGGCGACTGCGCGCTCCGCGTCTGAACCGTGTCATCGCCGCCATGCTGGTGATTGCGGTCGCCCTGCTCGTGTTCGTCCCGATGCTGCTCGAAGCTGTCCGGGCCGCGTCGAACGAGCGCCGTCAGCGGAGACGCGGCGGCATCGAGCCGCCAGACGTGTACAACATCATGCGCGTCGTCTATCCAGGCGCGTTCGTGGCGATGCTGGGCGAAGGCGCCGTTCGCGGGACGGCGCTCTCGGGCCTGGCGGCCGCCGGCCTGGCGGTCTTTGTCGCCGCGAAGCTCATGAAGTGGTCCGCGATTCTTGCCCTCGGCCCGTGCTGGACCTTCCGAGTGATCGTGGTGCCCGGCGACACCCTCGTGGCTCGTGGGCCTTACCGTTACCTGCGTCACCCGAACTACGTGGGCGTCGTCGGCGAGTTGATTGGCGTCGCGATGATGATGCGCGCCCTCGTCAGCGGACCGCTCGGCCTGTTCGCCTTCGGCGCGCTGCTGGTGAAGCGCATGGCTGTCGAAGAGCGCGCGCTCGGACTCACTCGGCCCCGCACACGGGATGCTATACTCCCCGACAGCACACGCAGCGCGAGCTGAGGCCGGTGTTCAGTACTGTTCGGTCACTGTTCAGTGCTGTTCGAGTACTGCTCAAGTACTGTTCCAGTACTGTTCGGTAGGAGCTCGATTGGCGCTATCGCGTCGCGCATTCGTCAGGACACTCGGCTGGGGCGGGGCCGCAACCGCCGCGTGGCCCCGGATCGTTTCCTCGCGCGGTCACGAAGCGCTCGGCGCACGGTGGGCAGACAGGGCCCCCGCCGCGGCTGCCGCGTTAGGGATCCCAGGCGCGGCGCCGAGCGACGGCGTGATCCAGCTCGACAGCAACGAAAATCCGAACGGACCCGGCTCGCGGGCGCTCGACGCGATTCGCAATGCGCTTCCCATCGCGAACCGCTACCCGTACGGAGAGGCTGGTGCGTTGACGGCGGCCATCGCGCGACTGCATGGCGTCCAGCCGACCAATGTGATCATCGGCTGCGGTTCTGCGGAGATTCTTCGCATGGCGATGCAGGCGTACACCTCGCGCGCCCGACACCTGGTCACCACGGCGCCGACCTTCGAGACCCCGGCCGAGTATGCCCTGACATTCGGTGTCCCCGTGCAAGCCGTTCGAGTGGGCGCTGCGCTCAAGCTCGACCTCGCGACGATGGAAGCGAAGGCGCCGGGCGCCGGGTTGGTCTATCTATGCAATCCGAACAACCCCACGGCGACGGTGCTCGCGGCGACGGAGGTGAGCGCGTTCGTCGACCATGTCGCTCTCGCTTCTCCGCCGACCGCGGTGCTCATCGACGAGGCCTATCACGAGTACGTCGATGACGCGTCGTACAAAACCGCGGTACCGCTTGCCACCGGTCGGAGGAACGTGATCGTCTCCCGCACGTTTTCCAAGCTACACGGCATGGCGGGGCTGCGTTGCGGATACGGGGTCGCGCACGCCGACACGATCGCGAAGCTGTCGCCGTTCAAGTTGGAGACGGGCGTCAACCAACTGGCGATCGCCGCGGCGATTGCCACCTTGGCCGACAAGGAGCGAGTTGAACGGGAGCGGAAGCTCAATCGCGAGGCGAAGGAGTACACGCGGCGGCTGTTCGATTCGATGGGCTACAAGGTTGGACCATCCGAGACCAACTTCGTCATGGTGGCTGTCGGTCGTGATTCGCGCGCGTTCCGCGATGGCTGCAGACGCGCCGGCGTGCTCGTCGGACGCGCGTTCCCGCCGCTCGACACGTACGCACGCATCTCAATCGGCACGATGGAGGAAATGCAGCGTGCCGGCGCCACCTTCACCCGAGTGCTCGGCGCCCCCTCGCGCGGCTAACCGTCAGATATAATACGGGCGATGATGCGCCGGCGCCGCTCCGCCCTGCTACTCGTCGCGTTGGTCCTGCTGGGTCTGCCGATTGTCACCGCCACCGCCCAGGGTCCACGACGGCCGTCTCCGCCGCTCGTGGCGGCCAACCGCGCGGTCATCGAAGGCCGCTACGACGAAATCGAGAGACTGACCGCCAGCCTGGACGCGCGCGATCCGGATGTGGTGGCGCTCAAAGCGCGCGCAGCCATCGCGCGTGGACGTTACGAGCAGGCCGAATCGATGCTGCGGCCGATTGCCGCGCGCGCGCCGGCGAGCGAGGCGGCGATCGAGCTGGGACTGCTGCTGCAGATGCTCGGACGCGGCGACGCCACCGCGGTGCTCGAGAAGGTCGCCCCGCTGGCCGGAACGAGCAACGATCCGCTTGAGGTCGCACGCGGCGCGCGGGCATTGCGCGCGCTCGGGCGGTTGCGCGACGCCAACGCGGCGTACCGTCAGGCCGTGGCGGGCGCGCCCATGGATGCGTCCATCAACACCGGCTGGGGCGAGCTGTTTCTGCAGACCGAGCAGGACGGCGAGGCGCTGAAGTCGTTTCAGGCGGCACTCGAGGCCGACGAGCGCTGGACGCCCGCGATTATCGGCGTGGCGCGGGCGCTCGCCGACGACGATCCGCCGCAGGCGGTGGCCGCCGCCAAGCACGCGCTCGACATCAATCCGTCGTCGGTCGACGCGTACGTGTTGCTAGCAAGTCAGGCGAGCGATGCCGACCACCGATCCGAAGCGCGACAGCTTCTGCAGAAGGCGCTGGCGGTCAATCCGTCGAGCCTCGACGCGCATGCGCAGCTGGCCGCCATGGCGTACGTCGAAGACAATGGGTCGGAGTATGACGGCGAAGTCGCCAAGACGTTCGCCGTCGCGCCCAATTACGGCGAGGTCTACCGTGTCGCGGGTCAGCTTGCAGCCCACAACTATCGGTTCGACGAGGCCGTGGCGCTGACGCGCCGCGCGTTGGCGCTCGATCCGAACAACCCGCGGGCGCTGACCGATCTCGGCACCGACCTGCTGCGGACGGGCGACGAGTCTGGCGCGCGCACCGTGCTCGAGCAGTCCTTCAAGCTCCATCCCTACAGCGTCGTGACGTTCAATCTGCTCGGGATGATGGACAAGCTCGACACGTTCGAGACGATCCAGGACAGTGATTTCGTCATCCGCCTGAGCAAGGCGGAAGCGCCGGTTCTTCGAGAGTACGTCCTTGCCCTCGCCCACAAGGCCCTCAACGAATACTCGAAGCAGTTCGAATTTACGCCCAAGGGTCCAACGCTTATCGAAGTCTTCACGAAGCACGACGACTTCGCGGTGAGAAACGTCGGGCTGCCGGGCATGGTCGGTGCGCTCGGCGCCTGCTTCGGGCGCGTGGTCACCATGGACTCGCCGAAGGCGCTGCCGCCGGGCAGCTTCCAGTGGGAAGCGACGCTCTGGCACGAACTGGCGCACGTCTTCACGCTTCAGATGTCGAACCAGCGCATTCCCCGGTGGCTCACCGAAGGCATCTCGGTCTTCGAAGAGAAGCGCGGGCGGCCGGAATGGGCACGGCCGCAGGAAGTCGAGTACGCGACGCTCCTGAACCGGGGCGAGACGATCAAGCTGCGCGATCTGAACGCCGCGTTCACCAATCCTCGCTTGATTTCGACCGCGTACTTCGAAGCGTCGATGCTCGTCGAGCACCTCGACGAGCTATACGGGGACGCCGGGATCAACAAGCTGGTCCGCATCTACGCGCAGGGTCTCGACACGGACGCCGCGCTGAAGGCCGCCCTCGACACCGACTTCGACAAGCTGCAGGTCGGCTTCAATCAATTCAACGATCGCACGTTTGGCAGCCTGCGGCGCGCCCTCGCTCCGGGACCGAAAGAGGATGAGCTGCAGGCCATGCCGCTCATGGCGCTGCGCGGTTACGCGGCCGAGAATCCCGGGAGCTACACGGCGCAGATGGCGCTCGCGAAGGCGGCCAGAAAGGACCAGCCCGACGAGGCGGCCGAGGCCTACGAGCGCGCCGCGGCGCTCGTGCCCGTCGCCCGGGGCGCCGACAGCCCGCACGCACAGCTGGCGGCAATCGCGCTCGAGAAGAAGGATCAGAACAAGGCCATCGCGGAGCTGCAGGCCCTCGTCGCAGTCGACTTCGACAACATCCAGGCGGCGCGTCAGCTCGCAGCGTTGCTCGGGCAGGCGGGAGTCGCCGGAGTCAACGTCGAGGCGAAGCGACGGACGGTCTACGAACGTATCGTCGCGATCGATCCCTTTGACGCGGACGCGCACGTTGCGCTCGGCCGGCTGGCGATTGAGCGCAACGAGCCGGACACCGCCGCGCGTGAATTTCGCGCCGTTATCGCGCTGGGCCCGGTGGACCGTGCGGCGGCATACACGGATCTGGCGGAGAGCTATCTCAAGGCCGGCAAGAAAGCCGAAGCCAAGAAAGAGACGCTCGCCGCGCTCGAGATCGCGCCGAGCTACGAGCGCGCGCAGGCGTTGCTGCTTCAACTCGTCGACGGCCGCCCCTGACCGACGAAAGGGTCCGCCTGAAGCCGGCGCAGCGCCAGCGGGCGCCCCACCCGATGGGTAGCAATGATCGGCGACCGTGTCGGAAAATTCTTCAGGTCCAGTACTCCTCGGGCCGCTGACGCTGCCTGAACACGAAGACGGCGACGACGCCCGTGAGGAATCCGGCGACGTGTGCCATGAATGCCACGCCTCCGCCCCCGGCGCTCGCCGTGACGGCGATGGCGCCCGCGCTGAAGAGCTGCATCAGAAACCAGATTCCCAGCAGCACGGTGGCCGGCACCTCGATGACGTCCCAGAAGAAGATGAGCGTCACCAGCGCGAGCACCCGGGCGCGCGGATACAGAACGAAGTAGGCGCCCATGACGCCGGCGATGGCCCCGCTCGCGCCAATGGTCGGTACCGTCGATCCTGGATCCATGGCGATCTGCCCGAGCGCGGCCGCGATGCCGCAGAACAGGTAGAACACGATGAAGCGTCCGTGGCCGAGCCGATCCTCGACGTTGTCGCCGAAGATCCAGAGGTACCACATGTTACCGATCACGTGGGACCAACTGGCATGCAAGAACATGGACGTCAGGAGCGTCGAGGCGTGGAAGCTCGCCGGCACGACGCCGTAGACCTGCAGGAACACCTGCAGGATCTCAGGTGGCATCATCAGCTCGAAGAGCCACGCGAGCGCGTTGAGAATGATGATGGTGACGGTGATGTAGGGCGTCGTCCGGGACGGAATGACGTCCCGAAGGGGGATCATGCAGCCATTCTATGAGATTGCAAATGGCAGACCGCGGATGGCCGATGTACTTCTGGATTGGGGAGATTAGACCCCGTGTCCGTAGCCGACGTCGGCGTGCGCGCTGGCTGGCTGCGCGCTGCCCGCCGACGCGTGGAGCTGATCGACGATCCGCCGCAGCTCGCCGTCGGCGACCGCCTTGCGGTGCTCCGCGAGTGCGATGACCGCACGGTACACGTGATCGAGATCCCCTGGCGTCAGAGCAAACCCCAGCGCTTCGCACCGGCTCTGCACGGCATGACGGCCAGAGTGACGGCCGAGCACGAGGCGGGCGACCGGTTGCCCGACGTCCTCCGGGCGCATGATCTCGTAGGTTCGCGGATCCTTGAGCACGCCGTCCTGGTGAATCCCGGCTTCGTGTGCGAACGCGTTGCGGCCGACGATGGCCTTGTTGGCCTGCACCGGCTCGCTGGTGAGCTGCGCGAGCAACTGGCTGGTTTCGTAGAGCGCGGCGCTGTTGACGGCCGTGTCGTACGGAAGACGGTCGTGTCGCACGCGGAAGGCCATGACCAGCTCTTCGAGTGAGGCGTTTCCGGCCCGCTCGCCGATGCCATTGATGGTGCACTCGATCTGACGTGCGCCGCCCTGCACCGCAGCGATGCTGTTCGCGACGGCGAGGCCGAGGTCGTCGTGGCAGTGCGCGCTGAAGATCGCACGGTCCGCGTTCGGGACGCGTTGGAGCAGCTCGGCGAAGAAGCTGCGCGTTTCGTCCGATGTGGCGTAGCCGACCGTGTCCGGCAGGTTCACCGTCGTGCATCCTTCGCGAATGACCGCCTCGATGACGCGACAGAGAAAATCTGGATCGCTCCGCGTCGCATCCTCCGCCGAGAATTCCACATCGTCAGTGAACCGCCGGGCGAGACGAACCGCCGCAACCGCCGCTTCGAGACACTCCTCGCGCGTCATGCGCAGCTTGGTGGCGAGGTGGAGGTCCGATGTGGCCAGAAACGTGTGAATGCGCGGACGCTCGGCCGGCTCGAGCGCGCGCGCCGCTTCCTCGATGTCCTGAGGACGGGTGCGGGCCAGCGCCGCGATCGTGGGCCGCCGTATCGCGAGAGCGATCTGCCGCACGGCCTCGGAATCGGCCGGCGACGCGATCGGAAAGCCGGCTTCGATGATGTCCACGCCGAGCGCGTCGAGCGCGCGGGCCATGGCGACCTTGGCCGGCACGTCGAGTGAGAAGCCAGGCGCCTGCTCACCGTCTCGGAGCGTCGTGTCGAAGATGACTACGCGGGCGGGATCATCGCTCATGCTCCTTGTTGTAGCTGCGGACGGTCCAGAAGTCAATGTGATAGTAATTAATAAATAATAAGATTAACTTATAATCATCCCTATGGATCTGGCCGCGCTGAAGATCTTCCTGGCCGTCGCGCACGAGCGCAGTTTCTCGCGGGCGGCGGCCAAAGTTCACCGGACCCAGCCGGCCGTCAGTCAGGCGGTCAGGCGGCTCGAGGTCGACCTGGGCGAGCAGCTGTTCGACCGCTCATCGAAGACTGGCACGCTGACCGCGGCGGGCCGCATGCTGCAGAACTACGGGCATCGCCTGGTGCGGCTGGCGGAGGAAACCGAATCGGCGGTCCGTGAGCTGCGCGACCTGCGCCGCGGCCGCGTGCTGGTCGGCGCGAACGAGGCGGCCGTTCACACGCTCCTTCCGCTCATCGCGAGGTTCCGTCAGCGCTATCCCGATATCGCCGCCGATGTCCGGCGTGTGCCGGCGAGGCAGATCGCGGTCGAGGTCCAGCAGGGCAGCCTCGATTTTGGCGCGCTCACGTTCCATCCATCCGAGGAAGGGCTGCTCGAAGTGCCGGTCGGCAGCGACGAGCTCGTGCTGCTCGTGCCCCCCACGCATCCTCTCGCCAAGCGTCGTCAGGTCTCCATGGAAGACGTCGCGGTAGAACCCATCGTGGCGCACAACGATCCGTCGCCAGCGCGCGAGCGCGTGCTGCGTCTGTTCGAGCAGCGCCACCTCCCGTTGCGGATGGTGATTTCGCTGCCCAGTCTCGACGGGATCAAGCGCGCCGTGGAGCTGAAGCTCGGAGTCGCGCTGCTGCCGCGGCGCTGCGCGATCACCGAGATTGCGAGCGGGCACCTCGTGGGGATTCCTGTTGCCGGCGTGTCGCGCCGCCGTCAGGTGACGCTTGTCTGCCGTCGCGCACACCGGTCCCACGCGGCGGACGCCTTCCTGGCGGTCGCCCAGGAAAAACCCCACGCGGTCAGTTCATGACGTTGTCACGTCGGAATCCTGTCGCCCTTTATCGGAAGCCGTTCAGGTAGGGGAGTCCTGCGGCGATGGCGCGCACCTGGTCGAATCGATCGAGGAGCATCGCCGTCGGGTTCCACTGGCCGCTGACGAACGAGTCGCGCAGCGCCGGCGGGAGCGACGTGACCACACGCACTGTTCCCGCGGTGACCACGCCCGATTCCACGTCTGCGTGAATGACTGTTTCCGGCGCCCATTCGACGAGCGCCTGGAGCTGCTCGATCGCGTCGTGGCTTGCGGTGAAGCAGGGCACCCCCAGCATCGCCGCGTTCCCTTGAAAGATCTCCGAGAACGATTCGCCGACGACCGCGCGGATGCCGGCGCGCGCAAGACCCTGCGGCGCGTGCTCGCGCGACGATCCGGAGCCGAAGTTCCTGTTGACCATGAGAATTGCGGCGCCCGCGTACCGTCGATCGTTGAAAGGGTGGGCCGGGTCGGCGGCGCGGTCGTCCTCGAACAGGTGCCGCTCGAGGCCGTCGAAAGAGACCGCGCGTAGAAATCGAGCCGGCATGATGCGGTCGGTGTCGATGTCGTGCCCGCGCAGCGGGAGTCCGCGGCCCTCGACCTTCTGAATCGGAGCGGGTTGACCGGGCATCAGGCTGGCACCTCGTCGAGCATCGTCCGCACGTCGACGATTTCGCCGGCGACCGCCGCGGCCGCGACCATCGCCGGGCTCATCAGCAGGGTGCGCCCCGTGGGGCTGCCCTGCCGTCCCTTGAAATTCCGGTTGGACGACGAGGCGCAGACCTGCTGGCCTTCGAGCCGATCGGTGTTCATGCCGAGGCACATCGAACAGCCGGCGCCGCGCCACTCGAATCCCGCCTCCAGGAACACTTCGTGGAGGCCCCGCGCCTCAGCCGCGCGCGCGACCGCCTGGGAGCCCGGGACGACGAGCGCCTTCACGTGGGGCGCGACGCGGTGTCCGCGCACGACCCGCGCGGCGGCTTCGAGGTCCGACAGCCGGCCGTTCGTGCACGACCCGATGAACGCCACGTCGATCCGCGTGCCCGCGACGCGCGCGCCTGGCGTGAACCCCATGAACGCGAAGGCTTCGTCGGTCGCGACGGCCGCAATCGGCTCGGAGACGGCGACCGACTGGCCCGGGTTGATGCCCCAGGTGACGGTCGGCTCGATCGAGGCGGCGTTGAAGGTCACCCGGTCGTCGTACGCCGCATCGCGGTCGGAGGCCATGTGCCGCCACCACCGGGCGGCGCGCTCGAACATCTCGCCCGCGGGCGCATACGGACGGCCGCGCAGAAACTCGAACGTCGTCTCGTCTGGATTGATGTATCCGACGCGGGCGCCGCCCTCGATCGACATGTTGCAGATGGTCATGCGCTCATCGATGCTCATCGCATCGATGGCGCTGCCGCCGTATTCGTAGGCGAAGCCGACGCCGCCGTCGACGCCGAGGCGGCGGATGATCGTCAGGATGACGTCCTTCGCGTACACGCCCGCTGCCAGACGGCCGTTCACGTCGACCCGGCGCACCTTGAGCGGATCGAGCGCGAGACACTGCGACGCCAGCACGTCGCGCACCTGTGAGGTGCCGATGCCGAACGCGATCGCGCCAAGGGCGCCGTGCGTGGACGTGTGGCTGTCACCGCACGCGATGGTCATGCCCGGCTGCGTGAGCCCGAGCTCCGGCCCGATGACGTGCACGATGCCCTGGTTCGCGCTGTCGAGCGTCCACAACGGAATGCCCGCGTCGCGGCAGTTCCGCTCGAGCGCCGCGGTCATTTCCTCCGCCATGACGTCGAGAAACGGGCGTCGCCGCGCGATCGTCGGCACGATGTGGTCGACCGTGGCGAAGGTGCGGTCGGGATAGGCGACCTTCCACCCGTGCTGCCGGAGCATGTCGAACGCTTGCGGCGTGGTGACTTCGTGAACAAGATGTAGACCCACGAAGAGCTGCGTCTGCCCGCTCGGCAGCCTGCGCACCGCGTGCGCATTCCAGACTTTCTCAAACAGGGTCTCGGCCATTGAGGTAACTACGAATAGAATAGTGTAAACCTAGCCTGCCTCGCGACCGTCACGGGGACGGTGCCCCTGTGGCCCCGTGGTCCTGTGCGGTTTCGAGAAAGGAACCAGTTCCCGTGACATCTCGTCCGCGTTTCGTGTTCACCTCCAGCCTTGCGTTGATGGCTCTCTTCGTCGTATCAGGACAGGGCCAGACTCCGAGGGCGGCGCCCCGGATCCTGCTCGGCATGTACGGACCGCGAGCGATCGAGCGCCGCATCAGCCCGGATATCTCGCATGCCCCCGGCACGTCGGCGACCGTCCGGCGCCAGTCGATTCGGACCTCTTCGAGCGCTCTCGATCGCGCGGGCGCCTCGGGGGCACGCTATCGTGCCGGACGCGTGATCGTCAAGTTCAAGGAGGGTGTCACGCCGGCCTCGCGGTTGTCAGCGCTCTCGGTGGTGTCGCGAACCGCCACCCTGTCCCAACCTGCTGCGTACCGGAATTTTGATCTCGTGCAGATCGACGCGGCCGAGGACGCCGAGGCCGCCGCCCGCGCGTTCAGATCTCGACCCGAGGTCGAGTACGCGCAGGCCGCCTACCGGGTCCACGCCCAGTTCGTGCCGAACGATCTTTACTATCCGTGTCAGTGGGACGTTCCGTTGATCGACATGGAGCGGGCCTGGGACATTCAGCCCGCCGCCGGCTCTTCGATCACCGTTGCGGTCCTGGATACGGGCATCGCGTACACGGCGGCGACAATGGGTTTTGACGCCGGCCCGTTCACGATCGACGAGAGCGGCAACGTGATCGTCGGAGAGCCGGGCGCTGCCGGAACGCCGTATCCGGCGCTTGGCCATCTGACGCTGCAGTTTGTCGCGGCGACGGAACTCGCCCCATCGACGCGGTTCGTGGCACCCTACGATTTCATCTGGAACGACAATCTTCCGATCGATCTCGACGGGCACGGGACCCACGTCAGCGGCACGCTCGGTCAACTGACGAACAATCGTTTCAACGGCCTGGGTGACGTGGCCAACGGCGGCGGCACCGCAGGCGTCGCGTTCAACGTCAAGTTGATGCCGGTGAAGGTGATCGACGGGAACTGGGACGACATCTTTGGCTCTCCCAACGTCGGGACCGACGAGATCGTGGCCCTTGGGATTCGCTACGCGGCGGACAACGGCGCGAAGGTCATCAACATGAGCCTCGGTCGCACCGGGCCGGCCAACTGCGGCACCAATCCAAACCAGGATGGATGCGCGCCGGTCGTCGAAGACGCGATCAGATACGCGGTGGGCAAGGGATGCTTCATCGCCATTGCCGGAGGCAACGACTTTCAAAACGGCAACCCGACGGAGGTGCTGGCCGAGATTGCGTCCCGTGTGTCCGGCGCCGTGTCGGTGGCCGCCGTGAATCAGGCGGATGGCCACGCATACTATTCGTCGACCGGAACCTACATCGAGCTCGCGGCGCCCGGAGGTGACCTCAGCAGCTTCTCTGGCCAAGTCTGTAATCAACTCGTCCTTAACCCCATCGGCGGGGTCCTTCAGCAGACGCTCGACCTCGATCTGGTCGAGACCTTCGACCTGCCGCCGTCGCAGTTCGGGGCGCCGCGCTTCGATTCGCTGGCCTACTTCTTTTTCGTCGGGACTTCGCAAGCCACGCCTCACGTGTCCGGGCTCGCGGCGATGTTGATGCAGCAGGGCATCACGGATCCAGCCGCGATCGAGGCCGCGCTCAAACGCTTCGCCACCAGGTTGGGAACAACCGACGCGGCGTGCACCATGCCCGACCCGTCGTTTGGATGCGGTCTCGTCGAAGCGCGGAGCACCCTGTTCGGACTGGGCCTCGCGAGGTGAAGGCCCTGATCACGCTGATGTGTGCCGCGTCGCTGGCGACGCCGGCCGCTGCCCAGACTCGTTCGTCGGTCACCCTTGACGACACGCCGTCAGTCTCGCTGCGCCCGTTCCTTCTGCTGAGCGGAGAGCGTTTCTCGGCGCACGATACCTTCAACGCCGTTTTCGGACAATCGTTCGAGTTGCTGTGGGGTGGGGGGCTGCAACTGGTGTTCAAGAAGGGCATCTACGTGGACGTGACCGCTTCCAGGTTCAGTAAGACCGGGCAGCGCGCCTTCATCTTCAACGGGGAAAGTTTCCCGCTGGGCATCCCCCTCGTCGCGACCTTGACCCCTGTGGAGGTGACCGTCGGCTATCGGTTCACTGCCGTATCGTCCCGATTTTGGCCCTACGTCGGCGCTGGGGTCGGGTCGTACAGCTACAACGAGACGTCCGATTTCGCTGACACCAGCGACCAGGTCGACACGCGCCACGTGGGTTACCTGCTCGTCGGCGGCGCCGAATTTCGCTTGAGCCGCTGGTTCGGCTTGACGGGCGACGTCCAGTACACCCGCGTGCCCGGCATCCTCGGGAACGACGGCCTCTCCCAAGAAACCGGCGAGGATAATCTGGGCGGGGCCGCCGCCCGCCTCCGGGTGCTCGTCGGGCGATAGCGGGACCCATTCGCCATGAAACGACCTCCTCTGCGAGGTTGAGAATCTGGAATGCAGTGTCGACAGTGCGGAACTGAAATCGCCGACAAGGCGCTCGTCTGCTATAAGTGCGGGACCGCGACGAGCGACGCGAAATTCAAGGCGCCGCCGTCTCGCGCACCGCGCTCGTCGGCCAGCCTCATCGCGAGTGTCCTCGCCTTGGTGCTGCTCGCGCTGTTCGCGCTCTACATGCAGCGAATGGTCACGGCAGGCGCGCCGAACAGCCTGCGCTGGCTGATTGTCGCCTTCGCCGTCGCGATTGTCGCGCTGCGCGCCTTCGCACGCCGGACGGGTCGCTGAGCACCAACGGTCTGATACACTCTGGAATCTGTGATCCGACACGATTGGACACTTGGCGAGATCGAGGCGATCTACGTCGCGCCGCTCGCGGATCTGATCTTCCGGGCGCAGCAGATCCAGCGCGCGTGCCATCCGACCGATCGCGTGCAGGGCTGCGCGCTCCTCAGCATCAAGACCGGCGGATGTCCGGAGGATTGCGCCTACTGTCCGCAGTCGGCACACCATGCCACCGGCGTCGACCGCCAGGATCTCATCACGCTCGACGAGATGAGGGAAGCGGCAGTAAGCGCTCGCGCCCAGGGAGCGACGCGCTTTTGCATGGGTGCCGCGTGGCGGGACGTCCCCGATGGCCCGGCGTTCGATCGCGTCCTGGAGATGGTGCGTGTCGTCCGCGCGCTCGGGATGGAAGCGTGCTGCACGCTCGGCATGCTGACCGAGCCTCAGGCCGCCGCGCTCGCCGCTGCCGGGCTCACGGCGTACAACCACAACCTGGACACGTCGCCTGAGTTTTATGGGCACATCATCACCACGCGCACCTACGACGACAGGCTCGCCACGCTTGCCCGCGTGCGACGGGCCGGCATCACGGTGTGCTGCGGTGGCATCATCGGCATGGGCGAGGACCGGCGGGTTCGCTACGGCCTGCTGCGGCAGCTTGCGGCGCTCGACCCGCATCCCGAAAGCGTCCCAGTGAACCTGCTCGTCCGCGTGGCGGGTACGCCGCTCGGCGATCTGCCACCGGCCGATCCCTTCGAGCTGGTTCGAACGATCGCGACGGCGCGCGTCCTGATGCCCCGATCGGTCGTGCGTCTGAGCGCCGGCCGCTTGTCGCTGTCGGATGAAGCGCAGGCGCTCTGTTTCCTCGCCGGAGCGAACTCCGTCTTTCTCGGCGATCGATTGCTGACGACGCCGAATCCAGGTGCCGATCACGACCGCGAGTTGCTCGACAAGCTCGGGTTGCGGCTGCAGGAACCGTCCTGAAGTCGGCGCCACGACGACAGAATCGCCTCGTGGAGCGCATGGCACCTAAGGCCAGGAGCCCAGGAGTCCTGGAGCCCGGGAGTGTGATCCGGCGGTCTGCCGTGAGAACCTGACATGAAGATTGACAATTCGCTCGAGGGGCGCGTCCGCGGGCGGCTGGCCGAATGGGATGCGGGCGGGCTGCTCCGGGTGCTGCAACCACCGGCGGGTCTCGATTTTTCCTCAAATGACTATTTGAATCTCTCGACGCATCCCCTCGTGGTCGAGCGGCTGGTGCGGGCGGCAGCGCACGAGGGCTGCGGCAGCACCGGTTCGCGGCTCCTGCGCGGCGACCGCGAGGCGTTTGGCGCGATCGAGCGCCGCTTCGCGGAGTTCAAACGCGCGGAACGCTCGCTCTACTTCTCGAGCGGGTATCTCGCCAATATCGCCGTGATGACGACACTGGCAGAGCGGGGTGATGTCGTGTTCTCGGACGAGCGCAACCACGCCAGCCTGATTGACGGCATCCGCCTCTCGGATGCCGTGCGCGTCGTCTTTCCGCACAACGATCTGAGCCGGCTCGCCGAGCTCCTGGCTGACACGCCTGTCGGTCGCGACGGTCACCGTTTCGTCGTCGTGGAATCGCTGTTCAGCATGGACGGCGACTTCGCCCCGCTCGCGGAGTGCGCGGCGCTCTGCCGCGCGACCGGCGCGTCTCTCGTCGTCGACGAAGCCCACGCCGTCGGCATTTACGGCGCGCGAGGCAGCGGCCTCATCGAAGCGTGCGGCCTCGGTGGTGATGTTGGTGAGGTCGGGGAGGTCGGGGAGGTCGGTGACGTCCTCCTGTCGATCAACACCGCCGGCAAGGCACTCGGCGTCAGCGGTGCGTTCGTCTGCGGTCCGCGCTGGGCCATCGAGTACATGATTCAGCGGGCGCGGCCCTTTGTCTTCTCGACGG
>Ga0209415_10003708_pt1 | contig 28386 bp, 24 predicted proteins | sample PeaSoiSIISIP2007_FD_187696 | JGI IMG/M metagenome (GOLD analysis project Ga0209415, IMG submission 187696) | Peat soil microbial communities from Weissenstadt, Germany - SII-SIP-2007 (SPAdes) (version 2) | ecosystem: Environmental > Terrestrial > Soil > Wetlands > Peat | place: Germany... | reverse complement strand
TCCCCGACCTTCTCCCTGCACTCCGTACCAAATCAGGGCAGGTCTCTCCGACATGCCGGGAAATCGTAGCTCGGCGGCGGATTCGCTGGTGTTGCGGGGGAGTTGCGCGGCGGATCCGTCGAGGGGTGGTAAGAGGTCCGGGGCCGATCGCGTCGGAAGGAAGTATCAACCAAGTCAATCCATCTATCTTATAGAGAAGAAAGGGGTAATCATGCCTTGTCCAATTGCAGGATACCGGATCGATGAAAAAGCGGCTCGCCTCGTGGCGGGACTTGTTTGCATCGTGACTGTCGTTGCCTTGGCCCTCTCTGGCCTCTGGTCTTCGTGCATCTTCCTCTTTCTGGTCTTGGATTTTGGTGCACGAGCCTTCTCGAGGCCGAATTGGAGTCCCCTGGGACGCATCGCTTCGGCGGTTCTGCGCGGACTCGGGATGGTTCCGGAATTGCGGGACGCAGGACCCAAGAGGTTCGCGGCCCGGGTGGGGCTGGGGTTCTCCGCGGCCCTGCTCGTTTTGACAAATACCGGCCACAGGGGTGCGACCCTCGCGATCGCCGGTATCCTCCTGTTCTGCGCCATCCTGGAATCGGTCCTGGGATTCTGCGTGGGGTGCCGTGTCTGGAGCGCCTGGTACGCGATTCGGGACGGTGTTCCGGCCGTCCGGTGGGGAAGGCGCGCGAGATGAGCCCTGCTCGGCTCCCGGGCTCGGTTCAGACCCCCCGCAGGCCGGGCATCGAGATGGTGGTGGCGCCTCCCCGGGAAGCGAGCTTCCAGACGGATTCCGCCAAGGTGTCCAGCTCGGCGCAGGTGTTGTAGAACGCGAGCGACGGACGCACCGTGGCTTCCAATCCCAATCGGCGCAGGATGGGCTGCGCGCAGTGGTGGCCCGATCGCACCGCGATGCCGTCCTGGTTCAGCAGGGCGCCGACCTCCTCGGTCTTGTAGCCTTCAAGCACGAAAGAGAGGACGCCTGCCTTCTCGGCAGCCGTTCCCACCAGGCGCAGTCCGGGGATGTCCCGCAACAGGTGCGTCCCGTAGTGCAAGAGCTGGTGCTCCCAGGCTGCGATGTTGGGCATCCCCAAGCGGGTCACGTAGTCGATGGCGGCGCCCAGTCCAACGGTGTCGGCGATGTTGCCGGTGCCGGCTTCGAAGCGCCCTGGAGCCTTGTGGTAGGCCGTCTTCTCGAAGGTGACGTCCTGGATCATGTTGCCGCCGCCCTGCCATGGGGGCGTGGAATTCAGCAGTTCCTCGCGGCCGTACAGAACGCCGATCCCGGTGGGTCCGAAGACCTTGTGCCCGGAAAAGACGTACCAGTCGGCCCCCAGGGCGTTCACGTCCACGGGCATGTGCGAAACGGCTTGGGCTCCGTCGATCAGCACCAGGGCTCCGGCCGCGTGCGCCATGTCCGCAATCTGTCGGATGGGCGTCACCGTTCCCAGCGCGTTGGAGACCTGCGTCACCGCGACGATCTTGGTCTTGGGCCCCAGCAGCTTCCCGTATTCCTCCAGCAGGAGCTCTCCCGCGTCGTTGACGGGGATCACCTTGAGGTGCGCGCCCTTCTCCGCCGCCAACATCTGCCAGGGAACGATGTTGGCGTGGTGTTCAAGGAGGCTCACCACGATCTCGTCACCGGCTCCGATGTTGGCGCGTCCCCAGCTCTGCGCCACCAGGTTGATGGCTTCCGTGGCACCGCGGACCCAGACAATCTCGTTGGGGCTCTTGGCACCAAGGAACCTCTGCACCTTCTGGCGGGCGGCCTCGTAGGCGTCGGAGGAGCGGGCCGCGAGCTCGTGGGCGGCGCGGTGGACGTTGGAGTTTTCGCGCTCGTAGAACTCGCGCAGGCGCTCGATCACCTGGCGGGGCTTCTGGGTGGTGGCCGCGTTGTCCAGCCACACCAGCGGCTTTCCGTTCACGCTCTGGTTCAGGATGGGGAAGTCGGATCTGGCCGCGTTCACGTCGAACGGGGCGGCCACGGATCCGGGTGAAGGCCGCGTCGGGTCCGAAGGGGATGCCCGGACGGATCCCGGACCGCCCGCGGTTTCCAGGAAGTAGAACGGCGAGCCCGGCGAACCCCACGTTTCCGAGGGAACCTGCGGCGCGGTGGAGAGGGGAATCCCCAATAGGCTGCGCAGCGCAGCGTCGCCCGGAAGACCCAGGGACTCCGGTGCAACCAGGTTCGGGACGATTCCCGTCGATGCCGATCCCGAAGGGTCCGCACCCGGGTGCGAAGGAAGCTCCGCACCGATCCGGGCGTTGGCCATCCGCGTCAGCGCCTCGACGTCGAGGGGTCCGGCGTCACTTGTAGTCATGGTAGAAGCCTGTCTCGAGGTCGTCCAGGACCGCGAGCGCGTCGGGCACGAGCACCGCGAGCGAGCAGTAGAGCGACACGAGGTAGGACGCGATGGCCTTGTGGTTGATGCCCATGAAGCGCACGGAGAGTCCGGGGCTCTGCTCCCCTGGAAGTTTGGGCTGGTAGAGCCCCACCACGCCCTGGCGGCCGGATCCCGTGCGGACCAGCAGGATCTTCGACTTGCCGTTCTCCACCGCGATCTTGTCCGAAGGGAACAGGGGGATGCCGCGCCAGGTCAGGAACTGGGAGCCGAAGAGAGACACGGTGGGAGGGGGGACGCCGCGGCGGGTGCACTCGCGCCCGAAGGCTGCGATGGAAAGCGGATGCGCGAGGAAGAATCCGGGTTCCTTCCAGACCTTCGCGATCAGGTCGTCCAGGTCGTCCGGGGTGGGGCGTCCCGTTCGCGCCTTCAGGCGCTGCTCGGGGGTGACGTTGTTCAGGAGTCCGTATTCCTTGTTGTTCAGGAGCTCGCTTTCCTGGCGTTCCTTGACGGTCTCGATGGTGAGGCGCAGCTGCTCGGCGATCTGGTTGTGCGGGGTGCTGTAGAGATCGGATACTCGGGTGTGCACGTCCAGCACGGTGTTCACGGCGGAGAGGAGGTATTCGCGCGGATTCGGATCGTAGTCCACGAACGTGTTGGGGAGCGCCCGCTCGTCGCGTCCCGAGCAGTCGACGCTGACGGAAGTCCCTTCCTTCACGCGGTTCAGCCGGTAGATTCCCGCTTCCACCGGAACCCACTGCAGGAGCCTGGGCAGCCAGCGCGGCGTGATGCCCGACATCTGGGGGACGGTTTTCGTCGCATTGGCGAGCTGCCGCGCGGCGACGTCGCCGAGGGCGGTGGGAATCTGTTCGGTCTCGGTGGCCATGGTTGCTCCTGGAGGTTCGTGGAAGGATGGACGGGCAAAACTATGCGGAAGGAACGCGGCTCGGCAAGGCTGTTTGTTGTCCCTAGGACAGAATTCGGTTCAATTAAATTGGGGCAAAGACGACATGCATACTAGGACATGTCAACTGGACGGCATTTGCGCCACGGCCACCTCGCCCGGGTGTGGTCGGGGCGGGACGGAATCCTCCCGCACTCCACGCGAAGCGCTCCCGGGAAGCAGGCGCACAGCGGTGATCTGGACCAACACAAAGGCGGCGAGGCACAAGAGGGTTTGGTCGAACGGGTTCCGGCCCAGGGTTCCCATGCGGGTCAGCAGGGCGGCGAGTGCGAAGCCTGAAAGACCAGATCCGAGGGTCTGCACGGAAGAGACCAAGGCGTAGGCCATGGTGCGCTGGGCCCCGATGCAGATCCGGAAGGATTGGGCCGTGGTGGCCAACCCCAAGGTCGCGTTGGCGAGCCCGAGCAGGAACGATGCCGCGATCCCGACCACAAACGGCTTGAGGTGCAGGACGTCGCGCAGCGGAAAGACGGACAAGGCGATCGCGAAACCCAGATGGCATCCGATGAAGACCGCGCGCGGCCCCAGGCGATCGATGACGTGTCCCACGAACGCGAACCCTGCAAGGGATCCGGTCATGGAGCCCACCGTGAGGAACAGGACCTGGTTGTCGCCCAGTCCGCAACCTCGTATGGCCGAAAGCCGCAGCATGTCCGAACCGTTCCCCGTCACGCAAACCAGGAGCAGGAGATAGCGCAGGAAGGAGGCGAATCCCGGGAACGAAAGGGCCGTGTGGACGGATTCCGTCATGGACAGGCGTCGTTGCGACGAGGGGGGCGCTTCGGGAAGGGTCCCGTAGAAGATGTTCCGGCAGGCCAGGGAGACGACTCCCAGGGCCAGGACGATCTGGTAGACCCACAATGGGGTCCTGTCCGAGAAAAGGATGGCGGACGCCGCGAAGAACACCAGGGCGAGGAGCTGCCAGGAAAAGCGCAGGATTCCGAAGAAGCGGCCGGTCATCGCCGTCGGGACCAGATGCGAGAGGAGGGAGAACCAGCCGGTGTTGAAGAGAGCCGCGCCTACCGTGTGGATCACGAGTCCGACGATGATCAGGGGAATGACGAGATCGGGCGAGGCGTTTTTCAGCGAGGAAGCCCCCGCCACCAGGGAGAGTCCGACGATCATTCCGAAATTCCCGAGCGTTCCGAATCGCTTGATTCCGAATCGGTCGGCGCCCCACCCCAGCGGGATGGACAGGAGCGAGGTGAGGAACGGAGCGAGGTTCAGGACCAGGAGGATCCGCGACGGCCCCACCCCCAGAGCGTTCAGGTACAGGAGGAGGATCCCGCCCGAAAGCAGCTGCTGGGTGAGCATTCCGAAGCATTGGGCCGCGATGGCGGAACGCATCGATCGCCTTCGCGAATCCGGAATCGAAGACCACTCCATGCGGATCACCACGCCGCGTCGACGACATGCATGGTGATGCGATGGGGGATCGGGAACCTTTCCGGCGCGATGGCTCGGAGGAGAAGTTCGTGCTCGCGGTCGAAGGCTTCGACCCTTCCCGGGTCGAGGGCCGCTCCGACCCATTTGCTGGCGCGGATGCGTCCTCTCCACGACTCCCGCGTGAAGCGAAGGTCCTCCACCCATGAATGGAAGCTTCGCACGTGGAACGGAGTCTTCGTCAAGTCCGGACTCGGACCCGTGCGCCGCCCCCTTTTCGGGCGCGCCGAGGCCGGATTGTATTCGGCGAGGAGCGCGGCCGTGGCCTTGGAGATGGGGTCGCTCTCGTCCCACACCAGCGAACTCACCAGAAGCAGGCCGCCTGGCTTGAGCAGCCTCGGAACCTCCCGGGCCATGGCCGCGTGGTCGAAGTAGCCCCAGCACATGCTCGCGGAGACGGCATCGAAACTGGCATCGTCGAGACCGGTCTCCTCGGCCCGCGCGTGCAGGATCCGAACTTCCAGCCGTTCCCGCGCCGCCTTCTCCTTCAAGGATTCCAGTTGGCCCGGCGAGGCGTCCAGTGCCACCACCTGCGCCCCCTGGCGGGAGAATTGGAGCGCCAGGGCGCCGGTGCCCGCCCCCAGATCCAGGATTCGCTGGCCCGCCCGCCCGATGCCGAACAGGAACGCGATTTCGAAGTACGAGTCCGGGTATCCGGGGCGGTGCCTGGCGTAGTCCCTGGAAGTGGCGTCCCAGTTCAATCCGGCGCCCGGGACGACCTGTGCCGTGGTCATTGCTTTCCCTTTCCGTTCTGTTGGTTCAACACGCCGATTCGGCTGGCGTGGAGGGTTTTCCCGGGAAATTCCAGGGCGCCGGTCCCTGCCTTGGGCGCTGCTTCCGCGTCGCAGGCCGGTCTCGACTCGTCGAAGAATCCCTGGGTGGTGCCGGGATGGCGTCGCGATCGTGCTCGAGGGACATGGCGCCGCGGGTCAACAGGACAAGCGGTCGATGCGCGCGAAGGCCGAGTGGTTGTGGATGGACTCGAAGTTTTCCGATTCCACGGCGTATCCGCGGATCCGTCCATCCTTCGCCAGGGCGTTGGGCACGTCGCGCACGAGATCCTCGACGAACTTGGGATTGTCGTACGCCCGCTCGGTCACCCATTTCTCGTCGGGACGCTTGAGCAGACCGAACAGCTCGCAGGATGCCTCGCGCTCGACGAGCCGGACGATCTCTTCGATCCGGACCGCGGAGACCAGATCCGCGGTCACGGTGATGTGCGACCTCTGGTTGTGGGCGCCGCGCTCGGAGATCTCCTTGGAGCAGGGGCAGAGGCTTGTCACCGGGACGACCGTTTGGAGCCTGAAGCGATACTTGTCCTTCGCGTCGATTTCCCCGACGAAGGTCGCATCGTAATCCATCGGGCTGCGCGCCCCGGAGACAGGCGCGGTCTTTTCGATGAAATGGGTGAACCGCAACTCCGCGCGCCCGGTGCGCGCATCCAGTCGGCGGATCATCCGACGCAGGAACGGCTCGAAGGTCGCGACGGACAACGGTTCGCGCTGGGTTCCCAGGATTTCCACGAAGCGCGACATGTGGGTGCCCTTCGCGGCCGCCGACAGTCCGACGGTCATCTGGAATCGACCCACGATGCGGACGGGGGCACCGTCTCCGTCGCCGACCAGGACGGGGTGCAAGATGTCGCGGATCCCCACCTGGTCGATGGGGATCCGGCGTTGGTCCGATCGACTCTGCACATCCGGGATGTCGAAAATATCCGACACCGATTCGGTGCGCTCCTCGGGATAGGACAGGTGTTCGAACAAGCTCATCGGACTTCCTCTGGTCACAAGAATTGGCTTTTCCATAATATACACTACACAGCCCATAGAGTGTATATATTTGTGATCGAGGAATTGTTCCACCTCTTCCATCCCAGATTCAAGGAGCCGTTTCCATGAGCCAGACCACCACCCGCACCCCCGACCATCCCGTCGATCCCCTTTTCGTGGACCGCTGGTCCACGCGTGCATTCTCCGGCGAACCCATCCCCGACGATGTGCTCTTCACAGCCTTCGAAGCGGTCCGCTGGGCGCCATCGGGCGGCAACACCCAACCCTGGAGGCTCCTGTACGTGAAGCGCGACACTCCGGATTGGGATCGCCTGTTCAAGACCCTCAACGAGCGCAACCAGATCTGGGCGGCCCGCGCGGGCGCCTTGGTGCTCTTCCTGTCCAACAAGCTGCGCACCCGTCCGGGGGGAACGCCCGAGCCCTTGCGGTCGCACTCATTCGACACCGGCGCGGCCTGGTCCAACTTCGCCCACCAACTCGTGCTCAGCGGCTGGGCGACGCGAGCCATCGGCGGGTTCGACCGCGACGCGGCCCGGGCGGAGTTCGCGGTTCCCGATTCCTACGAGCTGGAGGCCGTGATCGCCGTCGGGAAGCCCGCCCCGCCGTCGGTGCTGCCCGAGGACTTCGCCGCCATCGACAAGCCCAATTCGCGGCTGCCGGTCAGCCAAATCGTGTCGGAGGGCTTCTTCGCCTTCAACTGAGGGCGATCCCGCCCAAATCCGTCAGATCATCTCCAGGAAGGCCTCGACGCGGTTCTCCGACTGCTCCGTGGCTTCCGACCGACCCAGTTCCCCGACTTCGATGAAGGTCGTGGGCAGGCCGGTCTTCGCTTTCACGATGTCGGAGATCATGCGCGAGACCCCCGACTGGTAGTTGCATCCCCACTGGTACATGAAGATCACCCCCCTGGCCTTGGAGTCGCGCGCGGCCTGGATGGTCCAGTCCGCGCGTTTCTCGGTGGGTTGCTCGTAGGGATACGAGAGGATGGATTCGGCCAGTGCCTGGTAGGGATCGCCATTCTCCTCCACTTCCAGCGTCAGCAGGTTCCAACTGTCGTCCCGACCTGCGCAGTAGCCTCCGGAACGCTCCACGTTGTGCTGGTTGGGCCCCACGCAGGATCCGCAGATGAACAGGCGCTTGGGATCCTTTTGGACGCCGTGTCCGCGCACGCCGGCGGCGATCCGGGCATTCACTTCGTCCCTGATCTGGTGCAACAGTTGGATGGTCGCCACTGGATCGCCCTGGAAGTCGTTGGCCAGATGAGGGATCGCGCCCAGGTCGGAGCTGTTGATGGGAAGCTCCGGTGCGTTCCACACCAGATGATGGATCTCGCGGGCCAATCCCCGCGCGGTGTTGGCGTACCGGATGTTTTCCCACAGGTCGTCGTCGGTGACCTTCTTGCCCGAAAGTTGGGCGATCTTCGCCACCATCTTCCGCAGCTCGGAAGCCACGAGATCGGCCGCCCACGGCTTTCCCTCCTGGTCGATCGGGAAGTCGACCACCTGGAGAGGGATTCCGCGCTTGTGGTTGCGGTGCGACTCGGTGAGGTAGGCCATGTCGGAGCAGCGCAAGGCGAGGTACGGGGCAACGAGAGCAATGGGCACCACGCCGTTGTCGATGGCGGCGTGCGCCGCGATCTGGTTGCAGGCGTCGATGCTGACGCGGTTGCGCCCCGCTTCCAGGATCTCCACCCCGCGGGCGTCGGATTCGCGGAGGCTCAGTCCCTCCTGCATGTCGCGCGCCCACTGCATGACCAGGCCCGGGCGCAGGGGAATGCCGCCTGCCGCGTAGTAGGGCTCCATGGTCTGCCCGCCCTGGGTCAGGACCAGCGGAACGCCGAGCTGCGAGGCCTTCAGGGCGCGGTCCTTCAGACTGATGGCGAACCAGGCCCGCTTGATGCCGCTGAAGAACTCCACGTCGCTGGACAGGCGTCCACCGTAGGCCGGCCGCGTGTCGAAGCTGTGGGGAAAGCGCGCGGGCGCCTCGAGCGTCATGTAGTCCCAGATCTCGGCGGAAGTGACGTGGTCTCCGTTGCCGAAGGAGATTCCCTCCGTTCGGATGAAGGCCTCCCGGAGGGATTCCGGGTACTCGAACAGCTTGCGCGCGGGCTTTTCGGCGAATGTTGCGGACATGTCTATGCCTCGATCAGGTTGCGGTTGCGGACCATTTCCACGAAAGCTTCGGCCCGGGTGCGGATGGCCTCCTGGTCCGAGCTCGCATATTCCGTGTGCAGCTCCAGGAAGGGGATGCCCTTGTTCTGCAGCACGGTTTTGGTTTCGGTGCCCTTGAAGGTGTAGGGATCGCAGTATCGAAGGGTGTGGTACACCACCCCGTGCGCCTGGAAGCGTTCCAACAACTTCCCGAGGTTGGCGAGGCGGCGGTCGCTCGCGAGGTCCAGGTAGGGGAGCGCCCCGTGCGGCACCCGGCCCAGATAGGCGTCGGCTATCGCTTCCACCGTGGGCTCCACCACATCCACGTCCAGTTGCGGGGCCAGTCCCGACCAGATGTCGTCGCCCACGATCCGCGCGCCCAGGTCCTCCAGGATGTGGATGATCTTGCGGTCGCCGGGGGGAATGATGCTCCCGGAGATGAAGATGCGCACGTCCTGGAACTTGTCGCGGATCTCGTCGGTGGCCTGCTTCTCCTGCAGTTCCGATAGAAGTTCGCGCAGCAGGACGATGTACTGCCGCCGGTCCAGGACATTTCCGGCCTGCACCACGTCCAGGACCTCTTCCCAAGCGATGAGGGCGTCGTCCGCGGCCTGCCAGGTGTACAGCTCGTCCAGGCCGGAGCGGATTCCGCGCAGGAGTCCGATGGCATCGGCCAGGGCGGATCGCGTCAGTTTCCGTCCCGCGAATTCCTCCAGCTTGCCCGCGAAGTGCTTCAACTCGTGTCGGAAGTATTCGCCACCTTCGGGTGTGGCGAAGTTTCGCGGGACCCCGAGGATGGCGATCCGCTTGTTGAAGTAGTGCTGGACGACCTCGCCGGCGCGGAACACCTGCATGCAGGTGGCGTCCACGGCCACCAGGTCGGTCGCCTTCACGTAGGGATCTTCGTTTTCGGCGAACAGCCCGACGATCTCGCGGACGTAGACGCAGTTCTTGGTGGAGATCCAGCGCGAACCGTGTTCCACGAGGTGGTCGTCGCCGCCGCGCCCAAGGCGCACCGGAACCAGGTCCAGCGCGAGGATCAGCTCCTCGGGGACGTTGTAGTTGATCCAGCCGACGACCTTCGCGCCGGCTGCTTTCAGGTCGTCGATCTCGGCCGGACGGTTGTCCACGGCCTGCCGGATCTTCCGCAAGGTGTTCAATGTCGTGGGCATCGGAGGTTCCTGGTGGTTTGCGTACGTTCGTCGTTTGGTTGTTCAGATCGCCGCTTCGCGCGCCAGGTTTTCCTTGGCGGCGAAGGCGCGCGCCAGAGCCGCGGCGCCCAGGGCTCCGGTGAGCTGGGGGTCGAACCTGGGTTCGGCCACCGTGACCTTCAGAGCCTTCTCGATGGCCCGCTTCATGCCGATGTTCTTGGCGACGCCGCCCGAGAAGTAGACCTCGGACTCGATGCCCACGCGGGCGAACAGGCCGCCAACGCGGTTGGCTATGGCCTGGTGGATACCCGCGATGATGTTGGCTGGATTTTCCCCGCGCGCCAGCAACGAGATGACTTCCGATTCCACGAACACCGTGCAGGTGGAACTCATGGGGATCGCCTGGGTGGCCCGCAGTGACAGGTCGCCCAGCTCGGAGAGCGGGACCTTGAAGACGTTCGCCATGACTTCCAGGAAGCGCCCGGTGCCGGCGGCGCACTTGTCGTTCATGGCGAAGTCCGCCACGGCCCCGTTCTCGTCGACCCGGATGGCCTTGCAGTCCTGGCCACCGATGTCCAAGATGGTTCGGACGTTCGGGTGCAGGAAGTTCGCGCCCTTGGCGTGGCAGGTGATTTCGGTGACGGTCTTGTTCGCGTAGGTGGCCGAAATCCGTCCGTAGCCCGTGGATACGATGAAATCGACGTCCGCGCGGGTCAGGCCGGCGTCTTCCAGGACGAGGTCCAGGGCCTCCTGGCCGCCTTCCTCGGAGTTCAGGCGGGAGGGGATGATGACCTTCCCGACGATTTCCGTCCCGCGCAGCACAACGGACTTGGTGCCCAGGGACCCCACGTCGACGCCCGCGAAGATGCCGTTCTCGAGTTGGAATTCCGTGCTCATGCTTGGTTGCTCCTTGAAGTTCGTGTCGAATGGCGAGGCACCGACTTGGAGTCCTTCGCCCACCCCGGCAGGCCCGAGTCCCCAAAAGGATCACTGGATCGGCTTATTATCTATAAACCTAAGAGAATAGATAGACTATGTCAAGAGCTTGTGATCTTTTTTTAACGAGCCCTCGAAGGTAGGGCCACATACCCGATCCAAGCCTTAAGGAATGGTGGTCAAGCTCTCGGATTTGCGATGCCTGTTGACCCGGCGCAGGTTCAGTCTTGCAACGGTCCGGGAACATCCATAAGCAATATCATACTATTTGAGTATGATTAATGAGCTGCGGGATGGAGAACTTGGTTGGCGTGCATCTGCGCATAGAGACCGTCTTCGGAAAGAAGTTGGGCGTGCGTTCCTCTCTGGGCTATCCTGCCGCGTTCCAGGACCAGAATGAGGTCCGCCTGCCGGATGGTGGAGAGGCGATGGGCCACGACGAAGCTCGTCCTGCCGCGTCGCAGCGCGCGCATGGCTTCCTGGATGTGCAGTTCGGTGCGGGTGTCCACGCTGGAGGTGGCTTCGTCCAGCACCAGGATGGCGGGGTCCGCCAGGATGGCGCGGGCGATGGTCAGAAGCTGTCGCTCTCCCTGGCTCAACGCCGCGCCCGCTTCGGAGATGGTCGTGTCGTAACCTTCGGCCATGCGCAGGATGAACGGTTCGGCGTTGGCCATCCGAGCCGCGTCCCTCATCCGCTCCTCGGAAGCGTCCGGGTCGCCGTAGAGCAGGTTCTCCCGGATGGTGCCGGTGAACAGGTGCGCGTCCTGCAGCACGATCCCCAGGTTTCTGCGCAACCGGTCGCGTCCCATCGCCCGGACGTCGACCCCGTCGATTCGAACGGAGCCTCGGTCCAGGTCGTAGAAGCGCGCGAGCAGGTTGACGATGGTGGTCTTCCCGGAGCCGGTCGGGCCCACCAGGGCCACCATGGATCCCGGTTCGGCTTCCAAGTCGAGGTCGCGAAGCACGGGGACGTCGGGCCGGTAGGAGAACGTCGCGCTCCGGAATTCCACGTGGCCCGCCAATCTCGCGGCGGGTCCCTGCGGACGGGAGTCCTCCTCCCCGGGTTCGTCCAGGATTTCGAAGATCCGTTCCACGCCGGCCAGGCTCGCCTGGATGAGGTTGAACTGGGTGGAGATCTCGCTCAGGGGACGGGCGAACTGCCGTGCCAGGAGAGTGAAGGCGGTGATGGAGCCCAGCGTGGCCTTCCCGTGCAGCACCAGCCATCCCCCGGCCAGGGTGGCGCAGGCGAAGCTCAGGTTGTTGACCAGCCCCATGATCGGGGGGATGATCCCGGAAAGCGTCTGGGCCCGGATTCCGGCGGCGCGAAGACGGGAATTGACCGAAAGGAACTCGTCCAGGGCCACCTGTTCTCGCCCGAAGGCCCGCACCACGCCGATTCCTCCCACGACCTCCTCGGAAAGGCCGTTGAGCATTCCCAGTTCCCGGCTGAGATCGGCGAAATGGCGGTGGCAGGCCTTGGCGATCCGGGTGCTGAGGAAGAATCCCAGCGGAACCGGAAGCAGTCCCGCCAGGGCGAGGCGCCAATCCAGGAGGAACATCAGGACCAGCGCGCCACCCACGGAAACGACGCTCCCGAGGAGCTGGACCCCGTTCTGGGACAGCGTGGTGGAGAGGTTGTCCAGGTCGTTCTGGAACCGGCTCAGGATGTCGCCGTCGGAGCGCGCATCGAAGAATCGCAGGGGAAGCATCTGCAGGTGGGCGAAGAGATTCCCGCGCAGCTTCGCCACGATGCGCTGGGAGACCCCCACCATGAACCAGGTCTGGATCCAGGTGGAGGCAAAGCCGGTGCCGTAGGCGGCGGCGAGAAGCGCGGCGAGCAGGCCCAGCCGGGCTCGGACATCCGGGGCGTGCTTGCGCAACGCGTCGATCGCATGGCCCACGATCCACGGCGTGCCCAGAGTCGCGGCCGCCCCCGCCAGAACGAAAACCGCCACCATGGCGATGGTTCCGGCGTGGGGGAGAAGCAGCGGAGACAGGCGGTGCAAGGTCCGACGGGTGGATCTCGGCTTCGGGAGGGCGGGACCGCCGCCGAACCGGTGGGCCACGCCTCCCGGTCCCATGGACCTCCCCGCCATGTTGACGGAAAATGTTGGAGAGGCCCCGTGCGCCGCGTTCATGGAACCACCGCTTCCACGCCGGTCTGGGATCTCCAGATGTCCTGGTAGAGTTCGTTCTCCCCCAGGAGTTCGCGGTGCCTTCCGAATCCCGCGACCTTCCCCTGGTCCAGAAGGAGGATGCGGTCGGCATCGGCGACCGATGCGATCCGCTGGGCCACCACGATCCGCGTGGCGCCGGGAAAAGAAGCCGCCAGCGCGTCGCGCAACCGCCGCTCCGTGCGGCCGTCCAGGGCGCTGGTGCAATCGTCGAGGACGAGCAGCGAAGGTCTGCGCACCAGGGCCCGGGCGATGGTCACGCGCTGGCGCTGCCCGCCCGAAAGGTTCACGCCGCGCTGTCCGATCACCGTGTCGTAGCCCTCGGCGAGTTCCCGCACGAAGGAGTCCGCCTGCGCGACCCGCGCGGCGTCCAGGATCTCATCCTCGGTTGCGTCCTGGTCGCCCCAACGGATGTTGTCCCGCACGGATCCCGTGAAGAGGGTGGCGTTCTGGCCCACCCATCCGGCGCCGCGTCTCCAGGCCACCAGGTCCCGTTCCCGCAGGTCCATCCCATCCACCAGGATCCGACCGGTGGATGGATCCGCGAAGCGCAGCGCCAGGGCGATCAGTGTGGACTTTCCTGCGCCGGTGGGGCCCAATATTCCGATGGTCTCACCGGCCTCCGCTTCGAAGGAGATCCCGGAGAGGCAATCGGCCCCGGCCCCGGGATAGCGGAAGGAAACCGAGTGGAAGGCGATGGAGACGCCCCTGCGCCGTCCCGCGTGTCTCGCGACGGATGGGTGGTCCCGGAGCGCGGCGGAATCGCCGGCGTCGCCCGCCTCCAGGATCTCGCGAACGCGGGAGATGGAAGCCTTTCCGCGGGTGACGGTCATCAACATCATTGCCGACATCATCAGCGAGAAGAGGATCTGGGTGAGGTAGTTCACCATGGCCATCAACTGCCCCAAAGGGATCCTGCCCTCCAGCTCGCGCAGGCCACCTGCCCATACCAGCGCGACCATCGAGAGATTGAGCAGGAGCTGGACCACCGGGAGGCTCCCCCCCACGGTGCGCTGGGCCCGGATGCTTCCCTCGGCGAGGTCCGCGTTCCTGGACTCGAATCGCCGGATCTCCTCGCGATGGCGCACGAAGGCCTTGACGACGCGGACGCCGGAGAGATTTTCCCGCACCACCACGGCCATGGCGTCCAGGAGGACCTGGACCTTGGCGAACAAGGGGAAGGCGCGGCGGATCACCAAACCAAGCACCACGGCGAGGATGGGCATGGGCCAGAGGAAGCGGGCTCCAAGCACCGGATCCAGGACCAGGATCATGCCGATTCCCCCGATGGTCAGGAGCGGTGCCCGCACCAGGATGCGCAGGAGGACGAGCACGATGTTCTGGAGTTGCGCGACGTCGCTGGAGAGACGGTTCAGGAGAGTGGACGGCGGGAAGCGTGCCTGGTCCAGGAAGGAAAGGCGTAGACAGGAGGCATAGAGCTTGGCCCGCAGGTCGGCCCCGAATTTGGCGCTGGCGCGCGAGGCGAACACGGTGCATCCGATCCCGCCCACCGCACCGAGAATGGCCAGACCGAACATGATTCCCGCGTAGTGCAGGGCGACCCCCATCTCGCCGCGGCGTATGCCCTGGTCCACCACCCGCGAGAGGCACCACGGTTGGCTGAGGTCGCAGGCCACCTCCAGCGCCATCAGCAGCGGAGCCAGGAGGCAGTCGCGCCAATGCGGGCGCAGGAAGGAGAAGAAGGTCTTCATGGTGTCCGTCGTTGAAACCAAAATGGACAGCGTCCCGCCGCGGTGGGTCGGCGAGACGCTGTGTGGAGGCCAGAGCGGTTTCGCTTCAGGCCAGTTGCAGTTGGGCCTTCTCTTCGGGGATCTGGATCACATCTTCCGCCACCGGAACGGGACGGGTCCAAAGCTTGTCCAGGCCGCCCACCGCCAGATAGTGGCGCTGTGAAGGATCGATCTGGGGGAAGTCCAGCCGCTTGTGCATGCCGCGCGTCTCCGTGCGCTGCAGGCCCGCGAAGTACGACCAGCGCGCCGTGGCCACCAGACCGGCCGCTTCGCGCGAGCGGATGAGGTGCTGCGCGGTGTTCTGCAGCGGTGTCCCCTGGATTGTCTTCCACAGATCCTCCAGCTTGGCCAGGGAATCCAGCAGGGTCTTCTCGGAACGGAAGATGTTCTTGTCGTAGGGAAAGACCTCGTCCTGCACTCCCTTGACGATCGCGGCGGCATCCCAAGCCGTTTCCGTGGGTCGGACGGCTTCCAATCCCACGCTGCCGGCGCCGCGCGCGTTGCGGGCGGCGTGGCTGCGACCCAGGCCGCGGGCGAAGTCGGCCGCGGCACGCCCCGCGATGTTCCCGGATCCGATGGCCCAGGTCATGTTGGGTCCCGCCCCGCCCGTGAAGCCTCCGCAATTGAGCTCGCGACTGGCGGCGTCGCCGGCGGCGTACAGTCCGCGCACCGTGGTCCCGCACTCGTCGTCGGCGATGCGGATGCCGCCGGTGCCGCGGACGGTGCCTTCCAGCAACAGCGTGATCTCCCAGGGCTGCACGAAGGGATCGACTCCGATCTTGTCGAACGGCGCGAAGAAGTTGGGCTGCATCAGGCGCAGCATGGTGCGGCTCTCCTCGCGCTCCATGTCCTTGTCCAGGATGCAATAGACCGGACCCTTCAGCAGCTCCTTGGCGATGGCCGACGTCGATCTGTGGCCATTGCGGTTCAGGCCTTCGATCTCGCTGCCGTCCTTGTCGTAGTAGCTCGCGTAGCGGTAGAAGGCGGATTTTGTCACGCTGGTGTGCGCCGGAGCGGGGGAGTAGTGGGCGGAGAATTCCATCCCCGAAAGCTCGCAGCCCGCTTCCACGGCCATCAGCGCGCCGTCGCCGGTGTTGGTGTTGCAGCCCAGGGCCTTGGAGAGCCAGGCCACCCCGCCGTTGGCCAGGATGGTGGCTCCCGCGCGCACGGTCCAGGGCTGGTCGGCCTGGCGCTCCAGACCGCGCGCTCCCGCCACCGATCCTTCCTCGTCCACCAGAAGCTCCAGGGCCGGGCTCTGATCCAGGATCTTGACGCCCTTCTGGAGAAGCGTCTTGCGCAGGATGCGCATGGTCTCGGAGCCCTGGAGGCCGCGGTAGCTTCCGGACCGGTCGTAGACGGGGATCTCGTAGCCCCCCCATTCCCAGATGCGGGGGGCGCGGTCGTAGGTGATCTCCAGCAGGCGATCCCACCACTTGTGCTGCGCGAGGAAGCCTCCCAACGCGTATCGTTCGAACTTCACCGGGTCGCGCAAGAGGGCCACCGGCGGCAACACCTTGTTGCCCGACGTGCTGGCGGCGAAGGCGCCGCTCGCGCCCAGGAAACCCTTGTCGGCGACCACCACCTTGGCACCGCGCTCCGCGGCGGCGATGGCGGCCCAGGCGGCGGCTGGTCCACCTCCCACCACGAGGACATCCGCCTCGAGTTCCAATCCGTCCTGATCCAATCGACTCATGAGAATTCTCCTTGTGTTGTGTTCGACTTCGCGGTCGCGTTCGAGAGTGGAGGTTCGTGATTCAGAAGGGCGACCCCACGAGTTGGCGCAGGGCGTGGAGCTGCTTGAGGTTTTCGATCGGGCTGCCGCCCTTGGCCCATCCCAGGTTGCGGCGGTAGGCCCCGAAGAGGTTCTTCTCCAGGATCTCCTCTTCCGTCACCACCACATGCTCGTGGGCGTGTGCGTCCACGAAGAGCGCATCGGCCGGGCAGTAGGCCTCGCAGAGGAAGCAGGTCTGGCAATCTTCCTGTCGGCCAATGACGGGCGCGCCTTCCGGCACCGCGTCGAAGACGTTGGTGGGGCAGACCTTCACGCACTTGTCGCACTGGATGCATCGCGACTCGCTGACGAGCTCGATCATGTCTGGATCTCCCTGAATTCTGGAGGATGAAATCCTCGATTGAGGATGGTACGCATTCACAATATAAAGTCTATCAAGTAGATAGTCAATAGAGCTATGAGAAATTTCCTTCGCTACCGGATCGTAGCCGGTATCCCAGTCTTGGAGGGAAATTTCATCTCCCTAGTCATCCGATCGGGAGTCCATAAACTTTTATATTGACTTAGTCTATCAAGTTACTTACTTTGTGTCTATGAGCCAACCTTCACATGGTCGACACCGCATTCAGGTTGCGGCATGGGTGACCGGGGTGCAGTGCATTCCGTTGCATCGCAGAGGGAGCAGGCGATGTAGAAGGGTCGCCTTCTAGTCGATACCCCCCCCCACGGGAGGCGAGGCCGACCTGCACGAGAACCCGATCGCCGATCGGGCGTGTTTGGCGTCGCGCCTCTCCTCCACCAACCTTCGAAAGCGAACCATCCAATGAACTACGGTGTCTTTCTTCCCAGGCTGATCCTGCTCGCAGGACTGGCACTTTCTTCAGGCCTGCGGGCCCAACCCACGGTCCCGGCAGTGGACGCCCTGACAGATTCGTCGGGAAACCGAGTCACCGACACATCCGGCACCCCGTTGACGGACAGTTCCAAGGTGCTGGCGACCCAGGCCGACGTCCTCGGTGCGATCGGACAGATCGTGAACGTCGACAACTACTACAGCCGCGCCTTGCAGTTCACCACGGCCCAGACCAACCGCCCGCTCACCATGAGCGCCACCATCCAGACGCGCTACACGTACATCCAGGACCAGCCGCCACCGAACTTCAACACCTTCTCCATGCCTCTGGCCAGCCTCACCTTCCAAGGGCTGCTGTACAAGGATTTCCAGGAGAGCAAGAACCTCCAGTACTCGTTGGGATTCAACAGCGTGAACGGAGCGGCACCGACACCGGCGGACGCTTACATCCTCTACAACGTGCTGTCGACCGCCGACATCGCCAACCCCAGCCTCACCATCGCTGTGGGCCAGCAGAAGAAACCGTTTGGCGTGGAGCCCCAGTCCACCGACGCGCAGCAGCCGTCCATCAACTCGTCCCTGTACCTGACCGCCTCCACACCCTTCAACCTGTCCGACCTGTCCGCCCGCGACATCGGCATCGTGGTGCGCGCAGACGGCTTGGCTTCGGTGGACTACGGCTACAACTTCCGCCAACCCGTGATCTCCGGAGCGGCCGCCATCTTCAACGGAGCGGGGGCCAACACGCTGGACAACAACGAGAGCAAGGAATACACCTTCCGCATCCAACTGGCCCCGCCGGTGGACTACTACAACATCCTGCGCGGCTTGGCCGTCGGAGCCTCCTATGACCGCAACGACCGGTTCCTCGCGATCTCCGGCGGCACCACGGTGCCGGCCACCACGATCACGGTCAAAGGCACCGGCAAGGACAGCACCAAGACCTACGCGATCACCACCGCGGCGGCGAAGACCGCCGCACCCGACACCCTGCAGGCGACTCGCCAGCGCTTTGGAGCCGATCTCTCCTACATCCGAACCCCCATCAATTTCACCGCCGAATTCGTCTACGCCACCCAGGACTCCGCCTATTGGAGCGCGAGCACCAGGTCGTTCGGCTCCTACCAGAGGCGCAGCGTCGCGTCGTCCGCCGCCTTGTTCCTCAACGAGGGCGAGCAATACCTCCTGCAGACCCGCAACGAGTCCCGTCTGGACGACTGGTGGCCCTTCACCTGGCAACCCTTCATCCGCTTCGACGAGATCAATCCGGACATCGACCAGCCCACGCCATGGCAAGTGGCGATCACTCCCGGCGTCAACATCTTCTTCGCCCGCACCACCAAGTTCCAGTTCGACTACAGCTGGCGCAAGAGCGAAGGCCAGCCCGCCAAGAACGCCCAGTACCTGGCCCAGTTCCAGTATGGCTTCTGAACCGACACCTTCACAGAATCAACGGAGACAGAAAATGAATTCGCGCATCCACAGAGTCCTCATCGCAGCGGCGTTCCTGGCCATCGCGGTCCACGCCGCCGATGTCCCCAAGGTGATCCGCCTGGGCTGGGTCGGCAACAAGAACAACCTCGCCTCCACGGGCGGCATCGTGGGCTACGCCCAGGAGACCCAGGCCTGGGAGAAGGAGTTCGCCAAGGACGGCATCAGGATCGAGTGGAACTTCTTCACAGGCACGGGCCCCGCCATCAACGAGGCCGTGGCCAACGGCGAGATCGACATCGCCTCCAGCGGCGACCTGCCTTCCAGCTCGGGCCGCTCCAACGGATTGCCCACCCGCGTGATCGTGGGCGGCGGCGCCGACGGCGGAAAGCGATACATCCTGGTGGCGATCAATTCCACCATCCGCAGGCCCGCCGACCTCAAGGGAAAGCGCGTCACCTTCCAGAAGGGCACCTACGCTCACCTCGCCTGGGACCGCTACGCCCGCGACGTCCTGCACATCGACGGCGAGAAGGACGTCAAGATCTACTCCCTGATCGGGGGCGACCAGGACGTTGCCCTTGCGTCGGGGTCGGTGGACGCGATCTACGGCGGAGGCTTGGACGACGTGGACCGCGGCATCGCCCGCATCCTGGACAGCGTGACGGTGGACCGATACCCCACCGTGGGCCTCAATGCAGGATCCACCTACGCGACGCAGAAGTTCATCGACAAGTATCCGGACATCGTATACCGCTGGGTGAAGGTGTACCTGCAGATCGCCGACAAGATCGACCGGAACGACCAGAAGCCCCTGCTGCGCCGCCTGGGAACCAAGGATGGCACCTCGCTCAAGAACGTGATCGCCGCCGAACCACCCGATTCGCGCTACGGATACCTGCCCATCTTCGACGACTACTACCGCCTGAGCGTGGAGAAGGCGATCAAGGACGAGGTGTCGCTCAAGTTGATCCGCCATCCCTACCCGGTTGCCGATTGGTGGGACCGCCGCTTCTACGACAAGGCCTTTGCCGAGCTGGGCCTAGCCGAGAAGTGGAAGGACGTGCTCGCCGAGCGCGCCGCGAAGCTCGAGACGCTCGGGAAGTAGGCGTCGGCCATGACGTTCCCGACAACGAGATCTGTTCTGACGGTGGTCGTTGGTGCCCTGGCGACGGCGTCCACCGCAGGTGATGCGCCCACCAAGGAGATCCGCTTGGGCGTGGTGGGAAACCCCTTCGACAAGCCCGTCGCGACCGGCATCCTGGGCTATGCCCAGGAACACCGGCTGTTCGAGACGGAATTCGCCAAGGACGGCATCGCGGTCGAGTGGGACTTCTACAAGGGGACGGGTCCTGCGATCAACGAGGGTCTCGCCAACGGAGGGATCGACATCACATCCTACGGCGACCTGCCGGGGATCCTCGGCAGGTCGGGCGGAATCGACACCCGGTTGATCGTGCCCGGGTCGGTGGGTCAGAACATCTACGTGGCGGTTCCGCCCAACTCCACCGTCAAGTCCCTCCTGGAGCTGAAAGGCAAGCGGATCGGGTACCTGAAGGGCACCTATCTCCACCTCTCGTGGGTCCGCCTGGTGCGTGGACTGGGCCTCTCGGAGCAGGATTTCAAGGTCTTCAACCTGTCGCAGACGGAGGGCGTCGCGGCGCTGCAGGGAGGGCAGATCGATGCCTACGTGGGAGTCAACACCTTCCTGGAGCTTGCCGACCGGGGGGGCGCCCGCATCCTCTACGCCACCAACACCCGCGACGCGAAGGCGCGCGAGATCGAGGGATTCGGCGTGGTGGTGGCCTCGGGGCGATTCCTGCGGGAGCACCCGGACCTGGTCCAGCGTTGGGTGAACGTGTACGTGCGCGCCGCGGCGGCGACGCTGGACGAAAACCGCCGCGACGAATGGATCAAGCTCGGTACGAGGCCCGGATACACCGAGGAACAGATCCGCCGGGACCTGGGCGACGGCTCCATCGTGGAGATGAACGCGCCGGTCTTCGACGAACGGTACTTCTCCAAGCTCCGCGAGGGCATCAAGGCTTCCCTGGATGCGGGTCTCATCCGGCGCGACATCGACCTTTCCCAATGGGTGGACCGGAGCTTCCTGGACAAGGCGCTTCGAACCGAGGCATCCGGACTGCCTTGGGCGAAGGGATTCCCGGTTGCCGGGAAATCGGACCGGAAGGCCATCGTGGCGGGAGCCAGACCGTGAAGCGCTTCGCATGGATCATCCTGGCGCCGCTTTCCGTCCAACTCCTGGTTCTCCTCGCGTGGTTCCTGCTGTGCCGGTACGAGGTGTTTCCGCCCACGCTGCTCGTACCTCCGGCATTGGTCTGGCGCACCATCGTGGACCTTTGGAATTCCGGCGACCTCCAGACCCACATGGGCTGGAGCCTGCGGCGTGTCGCCCTCGGATACGGCATCGGAGTGTCCGCCGGAGTCGCGGTGGGGGCGGCACTGGGTTCCTCGCGGCGCCTGGAAACATGGTTCGGTCCCACCTTGGACCTCTTCAAGCAGGTGCCCGTGTTCGCCTGGGCCCCGATGATGATCGTGCTGTTGGGCATCGAGGAAGCCTCCAAGGTCGCGTTCATCGCGGTGGCGTGCTTCTATCCGGTGCTGCTCAACACGAGCCAGGGCGTGAAAGGCGTGCAGGCGAAGTTGCTGGAGGTGGGAGAGGTCTTCGGACTTTCCCCCAGGCACAGCTTCCTGCGCATCGTGGTGCCCTCGGCCCTTCCCGCCGTCCTCGCGGGGATGCGCCAGTCCATCGCCCTGGCCTGGATGGCCGTGGTGAGTGCCGAGCTCATGGGCGCGGATTCGGGAATCGGATTCTTCATGACCTACTCCCGCCAGCTCTTCCAGATGGACGGCGTCATCGCCGGATTCCTTCTGGTGGGCGCGGTGGGGATCGCGACCAACGCGTTGTTCGGAGGCTTGCAGAATTGGCTGCTCCCCTGGATCCGGGAGGTCGCATGAACGCGAAATCGATCTCCGCACTCGAAGGGATGGTCGCGCCCGTGCTTCTGGTGGCGGTCTGGGTGGGCTGGACCTCGCGCCACGAATCGCTCCTGTGCCCGTCACCGGCGAAGTCGGTCGCCGCGACCGTCGGTTTGTGGAGAAGCCACGCCCTCCAGGGGTACCTCGCCACGAGCCTTCGCCGTTACGCCCTGGGTCTGGCCGTCGGGACATCCCTGGGGTTCGGAGCGGGGTCCCTCCTGGGTTCCTCCAGGATCCTGGAGCGGTTCTTCCTTCCCAACCTGCACATGTTCCGACAGGTTCCACTGGTGGGTTGGATTCCGCTCCTGATCATCTGGTGCGGGCAGGGCGACCTCTCCCGCGTGGTCCTGATCGCCATGGGTTCGTTCTTCCCCATCCTCGTGAACACCCACGCCGGATTCCGTCAAGTGCCGGAATCCTATCTGGAACTCGGGGAGGTCTTCGGGCTTTCCGGCTGGGAGAAGTTCCGTCGCATCTCGTTGCCAGCCGCCCTTCCATGGATCCGCACGGGAACCATCCTGAGCCTGACGTTCGGGTGGACGATGCTCGTGGCATCCGAACTCCTCACCCAGGCCAACGGAGGTCTGAGCGACATCCTGGACGTGGGACGCGAACGGTTCCGGATGGAACTGGTGAACGCGGGCATCGTGATCCTGGGGCTTCTCGGATTCGTGTTCAACCTCGCCGCCACCAGGATATGGTCCGTCGGATCCCTGCGCTGGCGCTCCCGGAACTTCCACCAATCGAACGAAGCAGGATGAACGACCATGGCAAGCGCATATTCCCTTTCGAGATTGGAAGTCGCCGGACTGGGCAGGATCGTCGATCCGACCGACGCCTCCGATGCGACCACGTCCGTCCCGGGACAGGCTCCGGCACCCAAACCAACCAGGTCCGACGCGGTTTCCGCGTTGCCCGCGGCTCCGAAACTCTCCCTTCGGAATCTGTCCAAGGTTTTCCGAGGGAGGGCCGGCGAATTGGTCGCTCTGCAGGACATCGGATTGGACATCCGAGCCGGGGAGTTCATCTCGTTGCTGGGGGCGTCCGGTTGCGGCAAGACCACGCTTCTGCGGATCGTCGCCGGCCTGGAGCGGGACTATTCGGGCGAGGCTCTCCTGGACGGAAAACGGATCACGCGTCCCGGGAAGGACCGCGGGGTGGTGTTCCAGGACCACCGCCTCCTACCTTGGCTCACCATCGAGGAGAACGTGGGCTTCGGCCTATCGCACATTTCCCGCAAGGAACGGTCTGAGATCGTTCGGTACCATTTGGCGCTGGTGGGGCTGTCGGGATTCGCGAAAAGCCGCCCTTCGCAGCTGTCCGGTGGAATGGCCCAGCGTGCCGCCATCGCCCGCGCGCTGGCCACCGATCCCGAGGTCCTGCTCCTGGACGAGCCGCTGGGGGCGCTGGACGCGCTGACCAGACTCTACATGCAGGAGGAGTTGGAAAGGATCTGGAACGAGAAGCGGGGTCTCACCGTGGTGATGGTGACCCACGATGTCGACGAAGCCATCTACCTATCCGACCGCGTGGTGCTGCTCTCGCCGCGTCCCGGAAGGATCAGGAGGATCCTCGACATCTCGGGGGCGCGACCAAGGTCCAGGGACGACGCGGAATTCAACGGGATCAAGCGGGTGCTTCTCGGGGAGTTCCAGCTTCTCCACGAGAAGACCGTCGAATACGTGATCTGACGATGGCAAGGATCGCCCCGTGCTTTCGATGAAGACCAAGTACGCCTTGTGCGCCTGCCTCAACCTGGCCCGGATGCCGGAAGGAAAGACGATGTTCATCTCCGACCTGTCTCGGGAGGGACGGCTTCCCCAGAAGTTCTTGGAATCCATCCTGCAGGACTTGCGCCGGGTCGGCTTGGTCGCCTCGCGCAAGGGCCGGTTGGGAGGGTATGCGCTGGCCCGGCTCCCTCGCCAGATCAAGCTCGGGGAGATCTTCCGAGCCACCGGGTCTCTCGACTTCGCCGTCGGACATGCCTGCGGCGGCAAGACCCTCCATGTTCAGGGCGAAGGGATCGGGGAGGATTCCGTGTGTCATCTGCTGGCAGATGTGGAGAAGGAAATTTTCCAACTCTTGGACCGCATTTCCGTCCAGGAACTGTTGGAGCGGTGGTTGGCTTCCCGACTCGAGCATGTGGAGGATTGGGTCATCTGAGGTTGCGATGTTTCCGGACCATCCCTGGCCACAGGAGAACCACACTTGACCCGAAACGGACCTGAAGGCGCTTTGAACACCATGGCTTGTCCATCGGGACTACAGAGATTCTAGCTTTTGCACGCAATGCTTTCCAAAAAGGCCAAGTACGCCCTCCAGGCTTGTCTCGCTCTCGCCAAGGAACCGGCGACCCGTCCCGTTCTGATCGCCGACATCGCCGAAAAGGACGGCATTCCCAAGAAATTCCTGGAGATCATTCTCCTGGACTTGCGAAATGCGGGAATGTTGGCCTCCCGCAAGGGGAAGGGCGGCGGGTACTTCCTGGCCAGAAACCCGCAGACCATCATGATCGGGCAGATCGTCCGCCTGATGGATGGCCCGTTGGCGCCGGTGCCTTGCGTGAGCCAAACGGCCTACCAACCTTGCTCCGATTGCCAGAGCGAGCGGACTTGCGGGATCCGCATGGTGATGAAGAATGTGCGGGACGCCATCGCGGGTATCCTGGACCAGACCAGCTTGCAAGACGTCTTGGACCGGGTAAAGGAAGCCAGCCTCGGCCCAGGCGATGCCCTCGACTGGGTGATTTGATTCCTCGCTGAAACTTTGTTTTGCGAGTCTCCCCGAGCAAAATGTGGAACCCGATGTGATCGGCTTATTGAATAAGACGACTCACCAGATGGACAAAGTAAGAAAACCCCCTTGACGAGTCAGATGGTCTCAGTATATCTTATCTATATGTTGGATAGGCATTGCCGTCTATTCAGCCCTTATGCAGTCCGGAAGACTGATGAGGGATGACTTCAAGGAGACCACACGATGCACAAACCTTCTCTCTTCCTCCTCCTCACGATGATCGCCAGCGCCTTCGGCCAGGCAGGTCCCGACAGCTCCCAGGCATCGGGTCCTTCCGTCGGCGAACGGTTGGATGGGTTGGAAAGCCAAGTCAAGATCCTCAAGCGCCTTCGGGAGAACGACATCGAGGACGCTGCCACCATCGCAGCTGCCGCTCCCCGGATCCAAGCGGACGGAAGCGGGTTCTGGATCCGCTCCGCGGATTCCTCCTGGCAGTTCCGCCCGCGGGCCATCGTCCGTCTTGGCGCCAACTGGCAGTTGGACAATCCCGGGGACAACGGAAGCGACATCTTCCAACCCCAGACCATCCGCTTCGGGTTCGACGCCAGCCTGACCAAGGCCGTGGACGCCAAGTTCATCCTGGACGCGTCCAAGGGAAATGCCGCGGCGCTGAAGGATGGATTCTTCGACCTCAAGTTCGCACCCTGGGCCGTGGCCCGCTTGGGCAAGTTCCAGGTCCCGCTGGGGTGGGAGCGCTTCGTGTCGCCCTCGGACCTCCTGTTCTACGACCGGGCCCTGCCCAGCCAGATCGCGCCCGACCGCGATGTTGGTGCCCAATTGGGTGGAAAGCTCCTGAAAGGGGCGGTGGAGTACGCCGCCGGTGTCTTCGACGGTGGCGCCGACGGCACCAACATCGACAAGGACGCCAACAATGACAAGGACCTGTACGGTCGCCTGTGGCTGGTGCCCGCCAAGACCAGCGGAAACGAGTGGTTCGAGGGTCTCGGCTTCGGCGTCGGGGCTTCCGGTGGGTACCACTCCAACGCGGTTCCCTCGGCCTACAAGACCACGACCTCAGGCCTCACGTTCTTCTCCTGGAATTCCACCGATTCGCTGCAGGGGACGGGATACCGCATCTCTCCCCAGCTCTCCTGGACGGCCCAGTCCTTCTGGCTCTGGGGCGAATGGATCTATTCCCAGGAAGGGATCTACCGGGGCGCGGCCACCACCACGACGGATTCCGTCGGCACGGGCGCCGCCAACAAGGGACTCGTCTACCGCACCGCCAAGGCGACCACCTACCTGGGCGTCTCGAACCTCGGACAGAGCGCCTGGCAGGTGGGCGCGTCCTGGGTGGTCACCGGCGAAGACGCGTCGGCCTCGGGGGGAGTGAAGCCCCGGCATCCGTTCGGAGCCGACGGTTGGGGAGCCTTGGAAATCGCCGCCCGCGTCTCGGGACTGGAGGTCGACCCGAATGCCTTCCACGGCGCCGCCTACGCGGATTCCACCAAGAGCGCGAAGTCCGCGCTCCAGTACGGAGCCGTGGCGGTGTGGCACATCGTGCGGGGCACGAGATTGCAGTTTGGCTACGAGCGCACGCAGTTCGAGGAGGGCGCCTCCGTGAACCCCAGCGCCAAGGTCAAGGTGGTGCGCGACGCCAAGCCCGACAACGAGCTGTTCGCGATCTCCTCCCTCGCGTTTTGATCTTCCAACAACCAACGAGGATCCATCCATGAAATCGTCCACCTTCGCCATCCTCGGTCTGGCCCTCGGGCTGACGGCCGAGACCGCCGCCGCCAAATCCTACGACCTCCTGAACGTCAGTTACGACCCCACCCGCGAACTGTACGTGGATCTGAACAAGGCCTTCGCGGCGGACTGGAAGAAGAAGACCGGCGACGACGTGACCATCCGCCAGAGCCACGGAGGTTCGGGAAAGCAGGCCCGGGCGGTGATCGACGGACTGGACGCCGACGTGGTCACGCTGGCGCTGGCCTACGACATCGACGCGATCTCGGAGAAGTCCCATCTGCTCCCCGCCGATTGGCAGAAGAAGCTTCCCGACAACAGCACGCCCTACACGAGCACCATCGTGTTCCTGGTCCGCAAGGGAAATCCCAAGCACATCCGGGACTGGTCGGATCTGGTCCGGCCCGGAATCTCGGTGGTGACTCCCAATCCCAAGACCTCCGGTGGTGCCCGCTGGAACTACCTGGCCGCCTGGGGATGGGCGCTGCGCCAACCCGGTGGGAACGAGGCCACCGCCAAGGCCTTCGTGAAGGACCTGTATTCCCATGTTCCCGTGCTCGACGCCGGCGCGCGCGGCGCCACCACCACCTTCGTGCAGCGCGGGGTCGGCGACGTCCTGCTGGCCTGGGAGAGCGAGGCCTTCCTGGCCAAGAAGGAGTTGGGTCCGGACAAGGTGGACATCGTGGTGCCTCCCGTGAGCATCCTGGCGGAACCCCCCGTGGCCGTGGTGGACAAGATCGCGGCTCGCAAGGGCAACGCCGCCGTGGCCAGGGCCTACCTGGAATTCCTCTACACTCCCGAAGCGCAGGAAATCATCGCCAAGGACTACTACCGCCCCCGCGACCAGAAGATCGCGCAGGAATACGCCATCAACTTCCCCAAACTGACCCTCTTCACCGTGGACGAGGTCTTCGGCGGCTGGCAGAAGGCCCAGGCCACCCACTTCGCCGACGGTGGAGTGTTCGACCAGATCTACAAGCCCTGACCACCCCCCCCCACATCGTCCCGTCAACCCAGAGCGCACCGGAGGTCCCCCATGTCCAAGTACGAAGACAACAGCCTTTCCATCGGCCACACCCCGCTCGTCCGGCTGAGCCGCGTGGTGGCTCCCAACGGCGCGAAGGTCTATGCCAAGATCGAAGGCCGCAACCCGGCCTATTCCGTGAAGTGCCGGATCGGGGCCAACATGATCTGGGACGCCGAGAAGAAAGGCCTGCTCAAGCCGGGCGTGGAGATCGTCGAACCCACCTCCGGGAACACCGGCATCGCCCTGGCGTTCGTGGCCGCCTCGCGCGGCTACCCCATCACCATCGTGATGCCCGAGACCATGAGCCTGGAGCGCCGCAAGGTCCTCAAGGCGCTGGGTGCGCGCATCATCCTCACCGAAGGCCCCAAGGGCATGAAGGGCGCCGTGGCCAAGGCCCAGGAGATCGCGGATTCGGACAAGGCGCGGTACTTCATCCCCCAGCAGTTCGAGAATCCCGCGAATCCCCAGGTGCACGAGCAGACCACCGGCCCGGAGATCTGGGACGACCTGGACGGCAAGCTGGACATCTTCGTGTCCGGTGTCGGGACCGGCGGCACCATCACGGGGGTCTCCCGCTACTTCAAGAACATCCGTGGCAAACAGATCTTGTCCGTGGCGGTGGAGCCATCGGAAAGTCCTGTCATCACCCAATTCCTGGCCGGCGAGGAAATCAAGCCGGGCCCCCACAAGATCCAGGGGATCGGCGCCGGGTTCATCCCCAAGACGCTGGACGTGTCGGTGATCGATCGCGTGGAGCGCGTCAGCTCGGCGGAGTCCATCGAGTTCTCCCGGCGCCTCACCGCGGAGGAAGGCATCCTCTCCGGCATCTCCAGCGGAGCCGCGGCCCTGGTCGCAGCAAGGCTTGCCGCCGAGCCGGAGAACGCGGGCAAGACCATCGTCGTGATCCTTCCCGACGCCGGTGAACGTTACCTGACCGGCCCCCTCTTCGAAGGCGCCTTCGCGGGAATCGAGACCGCCGTCGCGGGCGCGGTGCTCTAGCCGCAACCCAGACCGGACTTACCTTCCCTGCGGCACCCCTGCCGCGACACTCCGACTCCTTTTCCCAACCCAGCATCCAGGAGACCATCGTGCCCAAGCCCTACCGTTTCGAGACCCTCGCCTTGCACGCGGGCCAGGAACAGCCCGATACCGCCACGCTGTCCCGCGGG
>Ga0209415_10003706_pt1 | contig 28390 bp, 21 predicted proteins | sample PeaSoiSIISIP2007_FD_187696 | JGI IMG/M metagenome (GOLD analysis project Ga0209415, IMG submission 187696) | Peat soil microbial communities from Weissenstadt, Germany - SII-SIP-2007 (SPAdes) (version 2) | ecosystem: Environmental > Terrestrial > Soil > Wetlands > Peat | place: Germany... | reverse complement strand
GAACTGGCAGACGCGCTAGGTTCAGGTCCTAGTGATCGCAAGGTCGTGGAGGTTCGAGTCCTCTTATCCGCACCAAACACATTCTAGTAGCTAGGCAACTGACGAATCCGGTTCCTTCACCACGAGTCCTCCCAGCAACTGTGCCGTGCTCACGACATCCGCGAACTCGCCATTCAGGCTAGCCAGCGCAGTGTCGTGCATTAGCTGCGCTGAATAATATTTTCCATCCGGACCGGTCCGTTCGAACGTAGCGGTGGCGTCTGAAACAATATAAGTATGAAAGCCGAGATTGCCCGCCATCCGAGTGGTCGTAGACACGCAGTGATCGGTGGTTATGCCGATGATGACCAGGGTGGTCGCCCCGGCCGACCGGAGCCGCTGCTCAAGATCTGTGCCAATAAACGCACTGTTAACATCCTTGAACAGTATGGGTTCTCCTGCAAGTGGCAGCGCCTCGGGTTTGACGAGAAAGCCAGGACTGTCTGGATTAAAAAGGCTACCAGGCTTGGGATTGCGGTGCTGTATGTGTATTACAGGCCTGCTCCCGGAACGCCAACTTGCTAACAAGTGGCCGATGTTCGCCTCTGCAGAGGGATTGTTACGTTGCCCCCATTTCGGGTTATCGAACGCCTGCTGTACGTCGATTACGATCAGAACGGCGTCCGCAGATATCAAACTCATGCTCACTCCTCAGATATCTGATTCGTCAGCGGCGTGCTTGTTGCAAGAAATTCCTTTCGGTCTTGAGAGGGGTACCGAAAATGCCTTTCATCGCAGCGTGTCGCTCACGCGCCTGCGGATAAGCGGTGCGTGCTGCGGCTTTGCGCTATGCCGTACTGGCGGATCTTATAGAGCAAGGCTTTGTAGCTGATCTTCAGCAGCGCTGCGGCTTGCTTACGATTCCAGTTCGTCTCTTCCAGAGCGCGGGCGATGGCTTCGGCCTCAGCTCCGTCCTTGGCGTTACGCGACAAGGACTTCAGGCCGCCACCGGACTCCGCGGCCGCCGCCGCGCTTCTGCCGGCTGCATCGACGTGTGCGCCTCCACCGCCATCGGGTCGGGGCTGCAATTCCGATGCGGCCAGCGTTTCGTCTCCCAGAACCAGGTAGCGCTTGATGAAGTTGCTGAGTTCGCGCAGGTTGCCCGGCCACGAATGCCGCAGACATGCGTCCATCAGCGGTCCCGAAAGCGGCAACGGAGGACGCGCGTAGGACTCCGACATACGCGACATGAAATGCTTCAGCAGGATCGGGATTTCTTCCTTCCGGTCACGCAGCGGAGGCAGCGACATGGTGAACGCGTTGAGGCGGTAATAGAGGTCCTCGCGCAGGCGCTTGTTTTCGAGCGCTTCGGGAATGTTAATGTTGGTAGCCGCCAGGATGCGGACATCGACTTTAATCACCGTGCGGCTGCCGAGGCGGGAAAAAGTCTGGTCTTGCAGGACGTGCAGCAGTTTGGCTTGGAGCGACGCCGGCATTTCGCCGATTTCGTCGAGCAGGATCGTGCCTTTATTGCACAGTTCGAATTTGCCCGGCTTGGCGTGGTTGGCGCCGGTAAAGGCTCCCGCTTCGTAGCCGAACAGTTCGCTTTCCAGCAGGTCGGCGGGCACCGCCGCACAATTCACTTTTAGGAACGTGCGGTGGGAGCGCGGCGAAAGTTTGTGGATAAGGCGGGCAAGCACTTCCTTGCCCGTGCCGCTTTCACCCAGCAGCAGAACCGGAATATCGACGTTGGCGACGAGCGCGGCCTGGGAGCGGATCTTTTTCATTGCCGGGCTGGCGGCGACGAAGAATACGTCGTCGCAGAGTTCTTCAATGTCGCCCGCATAGTTCTCCGCTTTGGCCGCGCCCACGCAAGTTCCAATGACGGCGTCGAGTTCGGCCTTCTGGAACGGCTTGGTCAGATAATCGATGGCTCCCAGGCGCATGGCCTGCACGACTTTGCGGGTGTCATTCACGCAGGAGAGCATCACGACTTTCAATCCCGGCTTCAGATGGCGCAGTTGTTCGAGCGTCTGCAACCCGTCGATGCCGGGCATGAGCAGATCGAGCAACACCAGGTCGGGATGCAGTCCTTTTTGGACGCACTCGACCGCTTCTTCGCCGGTGCTGGCGGTTTGAACTTTGTGCTCATCCACTTCGAGCAGGGTGCGGATGTAACGCAACATTCCCGGTTCGTCATCCACCAGCAGGATGTTGGCGGCTTGGCTCATTTGTTTCCTCTTTGAGAGCTGCTAAAAATTGGTTTCAGGGGGATAAGAAAAGAAAATTTGGCGCCCGCTCCCGGTTCGCTCTCCACCCAGATCTTGCCGCTCATGCCTTGCAGCAGACGGCGGGCGATGGCCAGTCCCAGGCCCATGCCCTCGGCGGATTCGCTGCCCGGCAGGCGGAAGAAGTCATCGAAAATTTCCAAGTGAAACTCCGGGCGAATGCCGGGGCCGGTGTCGGACACGCTGACTTTCACGGCATTCGGCACGTTGGTCGATTGACGGCGGCGCTCTCCATTGACCGGGGCCTTGCTCGCGCCGCGACGCTCCCACATATGTGGTTCAGCGTGCAGCCAGACGGTGCCGCCCTGCGGCGTGTACTTGCACGCGTTCTCCAGAAGATTGGAAATCACGCGCTGAATCTTGGGCGCATCGAAAGCAAACGTCGTCAACTTGTCGTTGGCCAGAAAATATAACGCCAGGCCGCGCTCCTGAAACCGTCCCGACCAGTGCCGGCACACTTCCGAGAGGCAGGCGTTCATGTCGCCTTCCACGTACTGCATGCGCAGTTCGCCGATTTCGAGCACGCTGAAGGTCAGGAAATCCTGGATGAACTGCTGCAAACGCTGTCCGCTGGAAAACATGTCGCCCATCACTTCACGTTGCCGGTCATTAAGCGGTCCAAGTTTTTGGCTTTGCAGCAATTCGATGTACCCATTGAGGATTGCCAGCGGCGTTTTGAGATCGTGGGCGGCAGAGGCGAGAGCGTTCGTGGTCTTGCGAAAACGATCGCGCAACTGCTCGAGTTCGCGAGCCACCTCCTCCGTCGATCCGGACGCGCCAGTTTGCGACGCGGTGATTGACGGCGAGCCGCCTTGCGGACCCGTGCCGGTGGGGGCAGCGGCTGGGCTTTTGTCGGACATCGAAGCCATGACGAACCAATAACGTCCAGTATTGGGGAGGATTTAATAACGATTCAGACGCGGGGATACAAGCGATCCTATGTCACGTACAACAGGCTGTCAATGGCACCAAAGGCGAAAAACCTTGCACTCTCTTTACCTGACCATTAGTCATTTCTGGATACTGAACCGGATCGCCATTTGGGTAATCTGCCTGCCAGTAGCGTGGTTTGGGACGATTGCGAGGATCGCTGGGCTTGTCCGAGGTTTGGCCCATAAGATGCGGTCTCCGAGGTGCTAACACCTTCGGATTGGCGGACATAACACGTGGCTCGTAGGTTATCGAAGAAGGAAGAACGCAAATGGGCTCGTCTCCAGCTCGCCATTCCGGTTTTCGTACGCACCCACGACGGTAGTGGTAGGGATTGCCTGGAGTTTGCCACCGCTCTTAACATCTCCGCCGGGGGTGCCTTGGTGGTTGTTCGCCGTTCTTTGCCTAAATCGGCCTTGGTTTCATTGGAGATTCCGAGCGCTCCCATCGGCCCCGCCAGTGGGTTGAAGACCTCCTCGCGGATCATGCAAGCGAGGGCGGTTTGGGTTGGCCATCTCGACGACCAGCACCTTGTGGGTTTGAAGTTCTCACGACCGCTGAACACCGACGCCGCCGCAGTTTCCGGCAGGCATTTGAGGAAAGTCGGTCCTGCGGTGTGAAAAGTTTTTCCCTCTCCTGGCCCATTCATGGATAGCACTTTGGTGCCATGACATAGGTCCCGGCAAGCGGGGTATGATCTCTCTAAGCCATTCATAAGCAGGGCGTTTAAGGAAATCACTCCAGCCGCTCTGCTCCGCCCCCCAGTTTGGCGCTTCGGATGCACTTTTAGTGCATGCGGGTGAACACTCACCGCCAAGGGGTACAAGTCTGATGACGGCACTTTCGGTAAATTCTCTGGCGCAATCGCTCGGTGAAGTTCCCCCTGACAACATAATTTTTGGCCACTCGGAGGCCATGCAATCGGTCCGTTCCCAACTGGCCAGAGTGGCCGCCGCCAACGTTCCCGTCCTGATCACCGGCGAGAGTGGCACCGGGAAAGACATCATTGCCCGCCTCATCCATGGACTCTCTCCGTGGAAGGTCGGGCCCTATGTCAAGGTTAACTGTCCAGCCATTCCAGGAACGCTGCTGGAGAGCGAACTGTTCGGCTACGAAAAAGGAGCCTTTACCGGCGCCTTCGGCATGAAGCCTGGGCGGGTCGAAATGGCCCATCGTGGCACGCTTTTTCTGGATGAAATTTCCGAACTTGATCCCTCGCTGCAATCGAAGCTGCTGCAACTGTTGCAAGACGGCCAGTTTTGCCGCATCGGCGCCCAGGAAGACAAAAAAGTCGAAGTGCGTGTGGTTTGCGCCACCAACCGCAACCTGGAAGCGGAGATCGAATCGGGGAGCTTCCGCCAGGACCTTTACTACCGCATCAACGTGGTGAATCTGCGCATGCCCTCGTTGCGCGAACGCCGTGGCGACATCGGAGATTTGTGCGCCTACTTCCTCGAATACTACAACCGGAAATTCAACTGCCGAGCGCGGCCGGTGTCGCAGGAAGTGTTGGCCGTTCTGCAGAAATATCACTGGCCGGGAAACATCCGCGAACTGGAGAACCTGATTAAGCGCTACGTGATTCTCGGTCACGAAGAAGTGATCACCAACGATCTGGTCGCTCGTGAACCAGACTTTTTCAATTCCGAAATCTCGTTTGACGGGCCGATTTCTCTGAAGAAGATGACGCGCCAGTGCGTGCGCGAACTGGAGCGCAAAGTCATCCTGAAGGTGTTGCAGCAGCACCACTGGAACCGTAAGCAGGCGGCCCGCACGCTGGGCATCAGCTATCGCGCCCTGCTCTACAAGATCCGCGATGCCGGCTTGCCTTCGAACCGCGCCCTGCGAATGCGCCAGGCGGAGAAGATCGCCGGCGCCGGTGAAGCCAAACCGAACGCCGGCGCAGCCGCCGACTGAGACAAAACTATCGGACCATCGGGTGATCGGATCGCCAGATCACCCGTCTCTTCAGGCCCAGAACGTCCGGTCGAGCGTTCGATATTGAATCGCCTCGGCAATGTGTTTCGGCTCAAGCTGCGGAATTCCATCCAGATCGGCAATCGTGCGTGCGACTTTCAGGATGCGGTCATGGGCGCGGGCGCTGAGTCCCTGCTGCGCCATGGCGCGTTCCAGCAGGCGCTCGCAATCGGCGGAGAGCTCGCAGAATTTGCGAATGGACTGCGTCGACATCTGAGCGTTGCAGTAAACTCTTTCGCGTCCCGGAGAAAAGCGCAGCAACTGGACGTCGCGGGCGCGAATCACACGCTCCAGAATCTTCGCTGAACTCTCCGACTCTTTCGGGCTGCGCATTTCCTTGTAGTTCACCGCCGGAACATCGATGTGAATGTCGATGCGGTCCAGCAGCGGCCCCGAAATCTTAGAAACGTAGCGCTGGATCATGGGCGGCGTGCAGTGGCATTCGCGCGTGCGGTCGTTGTGAAATCCGCAGGGACACGGGTTCATGGCGGCGGCCAGCATAAAGCGCGCGGGAAAGGTCAGCGACATGGCGGCCCGCGCGATGCAAACCGTCCCGTCTTCGAGCGGCTGCCGCATGACATCCAGCACATTGCGGGGGAATTCGGGGAATTCGTCGAGAAACAACACTCCGTTGTGGGCTAGTGAAACCTCGCCTGGTCTTGGGATCGCGCCGCCGCCGATCAGGCCGGCGTCGGAGATGGTGTGATGAGGCGCGCGAAACGGACGCAGGCCAACCAGTCCGGCGTGGGCATCGAGCACACCCGCAACGCTGTGAATCTTGGTGGTCTCCAGCGCTTCTTCGAAAGTAAAGGGCGGCAGGATGGTCGGCATGCGTTTCGCCAGCATGGTTTTTCCCGAGCCCGGAGGCCCGATCATCAGGATGTTGTGACCGCCGGCGCAGGCGACCTCGAGCGCGCGCTTGGCGGTTTGCTGGCCGCGAACGTCCTTGAAATCCACGTGAAACTGCTGCGCCTGGCTGAGCAGTTGAGCGGTGTCGACCTGCAGGCGGGAAACGCCATTGCCCGAATTGATGAAATGAATGACGTCGAGTAGCGATTTTACCGGATAGACTTCAACATCGCCGACCATGGCGGCTTCACGGGCGTTCACTTCGGGCACGACCAGACGTTTGATTTTCGATCGGCGCGCCTCGATCGCGATAGGCAAAGCGCCGCGCACTCCCCGCACTCTGCCATCCAGCGAAAGTTCACCCACAAACAGCGCGTCGGGCACCTCCTTCTTATTCAGACCGCCGTAGGCCCCAAGAATGCCGAGCGCCATGGGCAAATCGAAGCCGGAACCTTCCTTACGGATGTCGGCAGGCGCCAGATTGATGGTGATATTGGTGGATGGAATGTCGTAACCGCAATTCTTCAGGGCCGAGCGGACCCGGTCGCGGCTTTCGCGGACGGCCGCATCCGGCAGGCCCACGGTATGAAAGTGGTCTTCCGACGTTTTCACGCCCGAAACGTCCACTTCCACCTCAATAATATTGGCGTCAATGCCGTAAACGGCTGCACTCAGGGTTTTATAGAGCATAGGGGATACCAGTGGGCACACGGAAGGGCAAGCGCGGATGGGAGATCCTTGCTGCCATCATAACCGCCACGAAACTAGCCCGCTGTGATGGTCGTCACCCGGTTACCGTGATGGAACGTGCGGGCACGTTCTCGCGTGAAAGGCGGTTTTCGGTGCTACGCTAAGGCAATCTGCGGAGAATAGCTTCCGCCGGGCGAGTCCCCCATGCGCGATGAAGGTCCCTCAAACCGTCCCGACCCCACCTCAAATCGGTTGGAGCGCGAAGAGAGCCAGTTGTGGCGATGGGCGCTCGGCCTGCTCGTTTTGCTGGCCACGGCGGTGGCGGTATTGTCGTACCAGCAGTTGGAAGAACTCCACGTTCACTATCGGCTGTGGGCGATTCCAGCCGGGCTTCTCGCGCTCGCCATTTTGTTTGCCGCCTATGCCTTCGGGCGCAAGCGCGAGGTTGCGGAACTTAAACAGATTCTGAAGAGTTTTCAGAATACCTCCGGCGGCGCTCCCTCCGAAGAGCAGCTTGATCAACTCGGCCAGTTGATCTTGCATTCCCAGCGCAACTTCAAGGATCTGATCGATTCTCTGGATGACGTGGCCCTCGCCTTCTCGCTCGATGGCATCCTCCGCACCGTCAACCGGCGTACCACCGAGATTCTCAACGTGCCCTATTCCGAACTGGTCGGCCACAAACTTGAGGAATTCCTGGATGCTCCCCTGCGTGCGGAAGCCTCCGAAACCCTGGAAAGGTTTCTCGCGAAACGCACCTGGTCGGGAGTAGTCGAGGCCCGCCTGAAGAATGACCCCCGCCGGCGTTACTACGATTGCGTGGTCAATGCCATCGTCAAAGGCGGCGATGTGGCTGGGGCCAGTGTGCTGGCCCGCGATATCACCGGCCATCGAGAGAAAGAACAGCGCTTCACGCAATTGTTCGAGTCTCTACAGGAAGGCGTGTACATCAGCACCCCGGAGGGCAAACTGCTGGAGGTGAACCCCGCCCTGGTCTCGATTTTGGGATACGACAGCAAAGAAGACCTGCTAAACCTGCCGCCGCACGGACTGAATGTCGATCCCGACGGCGATCCGGTTCTGGGACGCGGAGGAAGCCAGAGCGGCCGCACCCGCACGCGCGAACTGCGCCTCCGAAAAAAGGATGGCGGAGTCGCGGTCTGCGTTGACACCTCAATTGGCGTGATCGAGGGAGGACGGGTTGTCCGTTACCACGGCACGCTGGTGGACGTTACCGAGAAACGCGCGCTGGAGAAACAGTTGCGGCGCCAGGAGGAGTTCCGCCGCCACCTGCTCGAAAGCTTCCCCGATTTGATTCTGGTGCTCGACCTGAAGGGCCAGTACACATTCGTGAGCGCGCGCATCGCCGAACTCCTCGGATACGGAGCTGAATACCTCCTGGATAAAAGTGTTGATGAGGCGGAGAGTACTTCGCCGGAACTGGCCACCCTCTACCGCACGGTCGCCAGCGGTCAGAGCGCGCTGGCCTCCTGCGAATACAGCGCCCGGCACCGCGACGGCACCGGGCGCACCATGCTCGGCATGGCGAGTCCACTGCTGGACGCCGAAGGCAAGCCGGCGGGTGTGATCATTTCCGTCCGCGATGTGACCATGGAGAAAAAGCTGGAGCAGCAGATAATCCAGAGCGAACGTCTGGCCGCCATGGGACAGATGATCGGCGGCTTCGCCCACGAACTCAACAATCCCCTCACCAGTATTCTGGGCATGGCCGAGTTGCTGCAGGAAGGCGAGGTCACGGAAAGCGTCCGCAAACAGATCGCGATTCTGCACCAGCAAGCGCGCCGCGCCGCTGAAATCGTGCAGAACCTGCAATACTTCGCCAGGCCGCCGGCGCCCGGACGCAGCCCAGTCGATTTGAATGAACTCGTGCAGCGTACTGTGCAGATGCAAGCCTATCCGCTGCGCAAGAGCAACATCACAGTAGATTTTCAGCCCCAACCGTCGATCCCCGCGGTCGTGGCCGATCCCAATCAGTTGATGCAGGTGTTCCTGAATCTGCTGCTCAACGCGGAGCAGGCCATCCGCGAAAGCCGGGAGAAAGGCACGATTCGTGTGCGCATCGAACGCAAGCCCGACTCGGTATCGATCGTGTTTCAGGATGACGGCCCAGGAATCGCAACCGAAAACCTCGCCCACATTTTCGATCCCTTCTTCACCACCAAGCGCCCCGGCCGTGGCACCGGCTTGGGACTAAGCATCTGCAAGACCGTGCTGCGCGAGCATGGAGGCAATATCGAAGCAGCAACGGCCCCGGGAGGAGGCGCGGTGTTCACCATCACGCTGCCGGTGGCGGCGGCGGAATCGGCCTCAACGGCAAGTTAGCAGGTGGATAGATTAGAGTTGTTCCTGAGCGAAGCGAAAGATCTCACGCCCCACGAACTCAAATCCGCAGGTCCTTCGTGGCGCTCTGGATGACGAGCAGGCAAGGAGTTCGCCTCATGTCAAACTGTATTCGTGTGTCATTACTCATCGCTCTTGCTGTAGTTCTCGCTCCTGCCCAGAAGAGCGCCAACGCGATCAAGCGGAGCACGAACTGGAACGCATGGTTCTGGAAATCAATCTCGACGAAGGTTTTTAAGAATCAAACGACCGAGGGCGCCCCATCCTTCCGCGCGCTTTGCGGAAGGGTGGGATTCCCCGGTCGTCAACAGTATGGGATCTTCGAAGACTATAAACTTAACCGGTCATCCCATCACTCGCACCAAGTGTGAAGCTTGTGAGAACTACTGCCGCTCCACCGCCATGGCCACCGCATTCCCTCCGCCCAGGCACAGCGCCGCAATCCCGCAGTGCACATCGCGGCGAATCATTTCGTAGATCAGCGTGACGAGCACGCGCGCGCCACTGGCCCCAATGGGATGCCCTAGAGCCACCGCGCCTCCGTTTACGTTCACGCGATCCATATCGAGTCCCAGTTCGCGGCAAACTCCGAGCGCTTGCACCGAGAAGGCCTCGTTTAGTTCGTAGAGATCGACATCGTCTTTCCCCCAGCCCGTCTTCTCCCAGATTTTCCGCACCGCGCCCACCGGAGCCATCATCACCCACTTCGGCTCGACTCCGCTGGTCGCCTGCGCCACGATGCGAACCATCGGCGTTGCGCCCAGATCCTTCGCGCGCGACGCGCTGGTCACCACCAGAGCCGCCGCGCCGTCGTTCACTCCGGGAGCATTGCCCGCCGTAACGGTGCCATCCTTCTTGAAGGCTGGCTTCAAAGCGCGCAGGACCTCGATGGTGGTGTCCTCGCGCGGACCTTCGTCCTTGTCGAAGATTACAGGCGGCTGTCCTCTTTTCCTGGCTGGGATTTCGACCGGCACAATCTGCGCCTTGAAGCGGCATTCCTTCTGGGCGGCGACGGCCTTGCGATGCGAGTTGACCGCAAATTCATCTTGCTCTTCGCGCGTGATGCCGTACTTCTCGGCGACATTCTCCCCCGTCAGTCCCATGTGATAGTCGTTGTAAATGTCCCACAGCCCGTCGTGCACCATGGAGTCAACCAGTTGTCCATTGCCCAGGCGATATCCCTTGCGCGCGTTGGGCAGCAGATACGGCGCGTTGGTCATGGACTCCATGCCGCCGGCGACGACAATCGAACTGTTGCCGGTCTCGATGGCCTGCGCCGCCAGCGCGACCGCTTTCAATCCCGAGCCGCACACCTTGTTGATGGTCATGGCGCCCACCTCGGGTGCAAGACCGCCGAACAATGCCGCCTGCCGCGCCGGATTTTGGCCGAGGCCGGCAGAGACTACGTTGCCCATGATGCACTCGTCCACGTGCTGCGGCTGCAGGTTCGCCCGCTTCACCGCCTCGCGCACTGCCACCGCGCCGATTTGCGGAGAGGTCATGTCGCTCAGGCTTCCCTGAAATTTTCCGATCGGCGTGCGGCATCCCGCAATGATCACTACATCGTTCGAACCGGCCATGGTTGCCCTCCTTCAACGCGCTCTTCAACAAAAACTCTGATTCAGAAATCCCCTCATTATAGATGGCTGCGGCCTTTGCAACGGTTCGCGCCGCGCTTGAAAAAGGGCTGGGTGGTTAATCTCTGGTCGTTCGGGCTTTGCTAGCGACCAACGACGAACGACCAACGACGGACATCCAAAAAACAAGACCGGACGAAAATGAAGTCGTCCGTCACACATTTTTTTCTCGCACGACTTCTCGCACCGTGCGCGAGGTGACTTTGGTACAGCGTTGCATGCGCCCGTCTCGATCATTTTTCTCTTGACTTCGTTCTGCGTTGACTCATACATTCAACTAGTTGCAACAATTCATCGTTGCAAACATTCCATGAAGAATGGAAAGGGAGAATAGATCCATGGCAACCAAAAAGAAAGCCAAGAAGAAAAGCAGCAAAAAGCACTAAGAACGGCAACAAGCAACGACAAAGGGGGCGCGATGAGCGTCCCCAAAGTTTTTGGTGGCTAAAGATGTTTCAATGGAGCGGCGGGCGTCTCGCCCGTCCAGCACTCTAATTGACGCGAGACGTTTTCTTCTGCGTACCGGTCACTGTCTTCTCCGTTGCAGGACAAAGATTGCGATACGGACAGAACCGGCATTGATACCCTACTCTCGGAGCGAACTTTCCTTGCGCGATTCCCTCGGCCGCTTTTTGCACGCGCAATTTCGCTTCTTCCAACTCCGCGTCGTTTCGCCTCGTGATCACCGGCAGGTTGGTTTCGAGATTGTGGAGGATCAGGCGTTCAGCGCGCTTTCCCCACATCTCTCTGGCGGCGAGCGCATACAGAGACAATTGCAGGCTCTCGTCGGCATCCTCCTGTGACTGCGGCTTCCCGGTCTTGTAATCCACGATCGCCACCGTGTCGGGGCCGGTGCGATCCATGCGATCCACGCGTCCGGCCAGCTTGGCGGAGCCGACTTGTATTTCAAAACGGCATTCGGTCTCAAGCACCTCGGGCGGCGATGCGCTGCGCGCAACCTCGAAGAACCGCCGCAACTGTTCCATTCCCTGCCGCATGTAGAGGTCATACTGATAGCGGTCGGCAATGCCGGCGGCAGCCAGGTCGGCGCGAAATTGTTCGAGCAAATCGGCGTCGTCAACTTCGCGCTCATACCGTTGCGCATCGTAGAACGTGCGCAGCACCCGGTGCATGGCCGCTCCGTAATGCAGCGCGGCGGGAACGTCGCGCGGCAGGTTCCACTCTCTTTCCAGCTTGAAACGGAGCGGACATTTTTCGTACATTTCGATGGAGGAAGCGCTCAGGCCGCTGGCCATCCCCGCCGCCGGCGGCATCATCAGCCACGCCGCGACCCTGGATTGCTCGAGCGCGATTCTCTGCTCCTCTTCCGCAAACAAAGCTTCCTGCACGGCCGCCGCCGAACGAGTCGACCAGGAATTTCTGTACGCAAGACTCGCCATAAACTCGCGCAGGAACTTCGTCGGCTTCGGATCGTTTTTCGTGCTCTTACCCTGGTTCGCGTAGATCGCCAGCGTGTCCTTGGCGCGAGTCATGGCGACGTAGAACAGACGGCGCTCTTCTTCCTCGTGCAGCGTCTTATCGTCCGTCGCATGCCCGTCCGAAAAAGACCTACCCGAAGTCCGCAACTCCTGCGGGAACGCAATGAGCGGTTCCTTGTAGGAACACGGGAACGAGGTGGACGATCCGCGAATAACGGCCACGTGCCTGTACTCAAGCCCTTTGGCGGAGTGCGCCGTCAGCAACTGCACGGCATCGCCCGGGCTGCGCGGCAGTTCAATTTTTCCATTCGCCTGCACAAAATGATCGAGGTATTCGAGGAACTCTGACGGGCTCCCGGTTTCGGTGATGAGTTTTCCCTGCCAAGTTTCCACAAACTTCAGAAACGCGAGCACCAGAGCGGACCGAGGCAGCCCGAAATGCCGGACTACGGCCTTCGCCACATCGCAAGCGCGGACCTCGTCCTTTCCCGCCTCCCGATGCACCGCTTCCACGTTTTCGAGCACCGCCGCACCGCCCGCCATTTTTGCCAACACCGTGCGCAGATCGAGTTCCTGCCGCCGCACCGCCCGCATCCCCGCCCTCAATTCTGCCGGGTCGATGCCGAACTGCGGCAAGGCGGCCACGCGAAACAGACTCGCGGCATCATTCGGCGATACAGCAGCAGTCAAGCAGGCCACCACGTCGCGGACTTCCGGTGTATCGAGAACGTCCAGGCCTTCAATAGAGAATGGAATTCCCCGCTCGGCAAGCTCACGGACCAGCTCATCGCGATTGTTGTGCTGGCGATAGAGCACGGCAAAATCGCTCCACCGGTAGCGCTGCTCTCTATCCTTATGCTTCTTCTGGATGCGATAGGCAAGGTCGGCGGCCTCGATTTCCTTGGCTCCCCAGGTAACAATCTCCACCAGCGGCGCAGGTGCGGTTTCTCCTTTTTGCTTTGCTTCCAAGTCGCGCAGCGACTCGAGTGGGGTTCGCTGGTAGGAAATCGAGTTCCCCTTTTGCGCGCGCGTTTGCGAAAAAACCGGCGGATTTTCGTTCACGACCCCAAACGCGCACCGCAGGATCGGCGTGAGTGAACGCCGGTTCTTTTCCAGCGCAACCACCCGGGTCGCAGGGAACTTCTTGGCAAACAGCGTGAACGCCTCACTCGAAGCGCCACGAAACTGGTAGATCGCCTGATCCGGATCGCCCACGGCAAAGATGTTCTGCGCCGGTCCGGCGAGTAACGAGAGGATCTCGACCTGGGCAAAATTCTCATCCTGGAATTCATCCACCAGCAGGAAGCGAGTGCGGCGGCGCTCTTCGTCGAGCAGAGCGGGATCGTCCTTCAGCAACCGGTAAGCCCTGGTAATCATGTCGCCGAAGGTGCCGAGGTTTTTTTCGAGGAGCATGTTCTCGACGCTCTCGAAAACACGAGCGATTTCCTGGCAGCGTTCGATAACTTCCGTCTTCTCTAACTCTCCCTGATGTTTTGATCTAACCACGCGAGGCAGCGATACTTCGCCGTGTTCCAGACGCTTTACATAGGCAGCGTAGTCAGCGGGACCGACCAGTTCGTCCTGGCATCGGCGCATGAAATCAAGCAGGCTATCGAGGAACTGACCAACATTGGCAGCGCGCACAAAGTGTTTGAGGCGCAGATCGCGAATACGGCGTCGCAAAAACACCCAGAGATCTTTTTCATCCAGCACTCCAAACCCGCCGCCGCGGCGATGGAGCAGTCCATTGCACCAGGCATGAAACGTGCAGGCCTGCAAGCCGTCGATCGCTGTGCCCTTGAGTTCTCCCTGGACGCGAGCCAGCATCTCCGAGGCCGAATTATCGGTATAGGTGAGCGCAACAATTTCGTCAGGACGGGCATGCCCCTCGCGAATAAGGTAGGCCACGCGTTGCGTAAGGACAGTGGTCTTCCCCGTGCCGGCGCCGGCTATCACCAGCATCGGGCCACCAACGTGTTCGATGGCTTGTCGCTGGCGTTCGTCGGGAACAATCTTCGTCGCAGATAAAACTGTTGCAGCCACTTGAGAAGTCTCTAGCCGGAGAATATCAGAGACGGTTGTGGAAGGCCTGTGCGCACGCGTGAGAAACGTACGATCCAGCCGCGATGCGGCGGAACAGGAAAGCCCGGCACGTAAGTGCCGGCAAGGCGGAGGGAAAGCTCAAGTCCCGCAAGGGACGGCGCCAATCCTTCAGGGATCGGTCCGGCCGCGGCATGACATTGCTTTACCGCAGCGCCTCAAGCGCAAGCGCCGTCGCGACAATCGCCGCCGTCTCGGCCCGCAAAATTGTGCCGCCAAGCGAAGCCGCGATCCACCCCGCTTCGCGAAACCAAGCCAGTTCGTCGTCGGCCCATCCGCCTTCGGGCCCCACGGCGAGCGCCACGTCAGTCGAGTGGGATTGCAGAACTTCTCCAAGCCGGGCGCCCTCAGACTCAATCGGAGATTCGGCAAGCACGACGCGAGTCGCCCAATCCGGCAGGACGCCAGCAAGATCCTTCAGCTTGACGGGACCTGCAATCTCCGGAGGCGCCGCCCGCCGCGACTGTTCGGCCGCCTGACGAGCAATGCGCTGCCAACGTTCGTGCCGCTTCACGGCGGCAGTGGCCAGATGCACATCGCTTCGCCGGGTAATTACAGGAACAATGCGAGCGACTCCAATCTCCGTGCACTTCTCGATCGCCCACTCCATGCGATCGAACTTGAAGATGGCAAGGGCCAGGGTGATCTTGGGAGTGGCCTTCACCTCGCGCGACCCGCCCAGCGCGAACTCAACCCGCTCATCGGAGATCGAAGTAATGGTCCCGAGGCGAACCGCCTCGCCGGTGGCGACGTCAAACTCCTGTCCGATTTCGGCGCGCAAAACGCGAACCAGATGAGCAGCATGCTCGCCCACCAAAGCGGCCGTGTTCCCCCTAACCTCGTCAGCAATCCAGCGGCGGCGAGTCATGAATCAGTTCTCAGTTGTCAGTTTTCAGTAAAGGCAACCCCATTGCATGATACGTCCGAGGAACTCGATTGTGTGCTGGCTGGAGACTACCGGGTGCGGGGTACTTACTGAGAACTGAGAACTGACAACTGAGAACGGTTCTAAACAAACATGTCCTTCACCCGCCCCAGCAGCGACCGGCGCTGCGGCGTATTCTCCACCGGAGACAATTCTCCCAACTCAGCCAGCAGTTCGCGCTGCCGCTTATTCAGCTTCCCGGGAGTCTGTATCCGCACTTCGACGTAAAGGTCGCCTTTGCCGTGCCCGTTGAGCACCGGCACGCCCTTGTTGCGGATGCGAAACGAAGTCCCCGACTGCGTGCCCTCTGGAACCTTCAGCTTGTGGTCCCCATCCAGCGTCGAAACTGTAATCTCCGTGCCCAGCGCGGCTTGCGCAAACGAGATCGGAACCACGCAATGGAGATCGTTGCCTTCACGCTCAAAGAAGGCGTGCTCTTTGACGTGCAGGACGATATATAAATCGCCAGCTGGCCCGCCAAACGTGCCCGCTTCGCCGAGGCCGGTAAAACGAATTCGCGTGCCGTCTTCCACTCCCGCGGGCACCTTGGCCTCAACCACGCGTTCGCGCAGCAAGCGCCCTTCGCCTTTGCACTTCGGGCAAGGATCGGTAATCACGCTGCCCGCTCCCTGGCAAGTCGGACAGGTTCGCGCAATGCTGAAGAAGCCCTGCTGATACCGCACCTGCCCGCGCCCATTGCACGACCGGCAGGCGGCCGGAGCTTTGCCGGGCGCAGCGCCCGTCCCGCGGCAGGCGTCGCAGCCTTCATGGCGGCGGACGTTCACCTGCTTCTCGGCGCCGAACACGGCCTCATCAAATTCCAGATACAAATCTTCGCGAAGGTCGGCTCCGCGCTGGGCCCGGCTGCGTCGACGCCCTCCCTGCCCAAACATGTCGCCAAATCCGAAAATGTCGCCAAAGATGTCGCCGAAATCCTGGAAGATGGCAGGATCGAACCCAGCCGCGCCTCCCGCGGTGCCGCCCAAGCCAGCATGACCAAAACGGTCATACAAAGACCGTTTCTCGCTATCGGCAAGAATTGCGTATGCTTCCGTAATCTCCTTGAACTTGTCTTCCGCGTCAGGATTATTAGGATTGCGGTCAGGATGATGCGTCATCGCCAGCTTGCGATAAGCGCTCTTGATCTCGACGTCGGTGGCAGTGCGGGTAACCCCGAGCACTTCGTAAAAATCACGTTTTGTATTAGCGGCCAGAAACTCCCCCACTCTCTAGATCGTCTCTTGATCTTGCTTTGAAGGGGCGCGGCTTTAGCCGCGCCGGAAGTCCCAAAAATTAGCGGCGGCTTCAGCCGCCGAGGTCCAACTATCGCCGGCTATTGCGGGCCACCCGCACCATCGCCGGACGCAGCAACCGCTCCTTATACTTGTACCCGCGTTGCAGTTCGTCGAAGACATGGTGATCGGGGACCTCGGTGGTGTCCACCATCTCCACCGCCTCGTGCACCCGGGGATCGAAAACCTGCCCCAAAGCGGCAATCGGCTGCACCCCGATTTTCTGCAGCGCATCCTGAAACTGCCGGTAGATAAGCTCAACCCCGTTGCGGAAGTCGCCGGAGTTGCCGCCCGCCTTCAACGCCCGCTCAAAACTATCCAGGATGGGCAGAAAATTCTTAATGACATCCGCCGCCGCGAACTCCCTGAACTCCTGCTGTTCCCTTACCCCGCGCTTGCGCGCATTATCAAACTCCGCCTGCAGACGCGCCAGACGATCCAGCAGGGCATCCCGCTCCGCCTTAAGCTTTTCAGTTTCCGAAACCGCGCCAGCCTCCGCCGGTTTGGCCGCGACCGTCCCAGACGCAGGGTCGTCCTCGCCGTCCCCCGCCGGAAGCTCGCGCTCCAAGTCCTCGCGCTCCAAATCTCCGCGTTCCAGATCCTCGCGCCGCAGATCAAGGTTCGCGTCGGTTTTTCCGTTTCCCTTACCCATGCTGCTCCATCACTCCGATTCGTTCAAAAGTTTGTCAAACAGCCGCGCGATGTACGACACCGCCGACATGGTGTGCTGATAATCCAGCCGCGTAGGTCCAATCACCGCCAGCGACCCCATCACCTCGCCACCAACCCGGGCCGGAGCCCCAATCAGCACAAAATTCTGCAAGTTCGAAGCCGGCAGCGCCTCGTCCAGTCCGATCACCACCCGCACCGCTTCCTGCCGAGTGTCCAGATAAGCGCCCAGCAGCTTTACAACCTTTTCTTTTTCCTCAAGTGTTCGCAGCATGTCCTGCAGGCGCTGACGATCTTCCTGGCCCGTAACGCTGTTCATCACCAGATTCGCCGCCCCTTCCACAAACACCGCCTGCGTGTCGTCCGCCGAAGCCAGCGCGCCCTGTTGATAAAGCATCTCGATCGACTTCATCAGCCGGTCATACTCGCTGCGTTCCTGCTCCAGACGGCGGGCCAGCTCGGCCCGCATGTCGCCCATAGTCCAGCCGCGAAAATTCTCATTGATGTAGCGCGCCGCCAGGTCAAGATCAGCCTGCGGGATATCCAGCCGCAGCACCCGGTCGCGCACCACTCCCGACCGCGTAACCACCACCGCCAGCACCTTCTGATCGCTCAAATGCGAGAAGTAAACATGCTCCAGCGCGTTCCGCGGCCCCGAAGTAGCCACCGTCACCCCAACGCTGTGCGAAATCAGCGAGAGCACATGCGAAGTCCGCTCCATAAACTCCGCCACGTCGGTGACTCCGGTCAAAGTGTCCTGAATAATGTTCTGGTTCTCGTGCGAAAGATGGGCCTCGCCGCTAAGCTGCTCCACATAATAACGATAAGCCTCCGCCGTAGGCACGCGTCCCGCCGAAGCATGAGGCTGCTCCAGAAATCCCGCATCGGCCAGATCCGCCATCACATTCCGGATCGTAGCCGCACTCAGCCCCTCGCGGCTGGCGCGAGCCAGCGTGCGCGACCCCACCGGCTCTCCGCTGGCAATAAATGTCTCGACAATGGCAGTGAGAATTTCCCGTTCCCGTCCGCCCGCTGGCCCTGCTGGCATATCACTCAAGTCTAGGAGCGAAAGCGCCCCTCTAAATTCTTTAGATGCAGTGGCTTAGATTAGGATTCTGCCACCGCCTAATGGAATTCTAGGGAGCGCTGGCGATGGTGTCAAGGAATGGGATCGGAGGGGATGTACTCTCCGGGAAAGTTCCGGCCGGGGTGTCCCAGGGCCTGCCCTGAGCTTGTCGAAGGGTCTCTAGCTTTTTCGAGACCTGGGATTCCACAAACGTGTCACGCTTAGGATTTTGTTCGACGGCAATACTGACGCCTCCGGGATCTTCTTCACCACAACCAGCCAGTGTCCGCCGTCCCAGACCCGCGGAGCACGATTGTCCAGCGAATAACATTTGACAAACCGTTCTATAATTAAAGTAAAGCCCAACACAATCGGGATACGAGCGGCTTAGCCACTTACAACTAAGCCGCCAGCCGTGACTTATCCGGCAGAGAAGGATGTAACAACCCTAACCGCCCTACAATCAAGATTTTACCTCTAACTACTTTTATTTCAAGATTTTGCCGCCAGGCGCGGCGCTAAGTTGATGATTCTAATATACCGCACCACAGGGGGTACCAGCTTTCAGTAAGTTTCGATTCACTCATTGAGAACTGAGAACCGGGAACTGAGAACTAGAATTCACCTTACCAGGAGCAACTATGTCATCCTCATCAGCACCGCGTTGCCGGCACATCAAGACCAATGGAACCCAATGCGGATCGCCCGCCCAGCGTAATGAAAGCTTCTGCTATTTCCATCAGTATTGCCGTCCAGTAACATTGGAGGTTCGCATCGGAATCCGCGATTACTCGCTCTGCGAAATAATGCTGCCGGCTACTTTTGAGGACGCGCACTCCATTCAACTATCTCTTCGGCAAGTAACCGAACTGATCCTGCGCCGCAAGATCGACGACAAAGTGGCCGGACTCGTTCTTTACTCGCTCCAGATCGCCTCTTCGAATCTCAAGCGCATGGAACTCGAAAAGCCGCAGCCAGAGGAGGTTGTCACCGACATCGTAAAGGAATCGGAATTCGGACCTCCCATGGCTGCGCCCGCTGAAGCCGAAGCGGACTGTGAAGGCCCGGCAAGCGCGCAACACGAACGGAACGCTCCGCCAGTCACGGCCTCAACCCAAACCGGCAAAGACAAACATAAAGACGAAAACAAAGACGAGGAGAACGTCCGCAGCGATGAAGACCTTCCTCCCGGGACGATCCAGGCCTGTCATCTGCCCTATCATCGGCCCGATCGCCGGATCTATCGACGGATCTATCGACGGACCAATGATCGGCAACGCCCGCTGCATCCTGAACCAGCAGACGCCGCGATACAATAACGGGCGTTGGACGCGGTTGGGGTTTCGTTGGTGCCTGCTTCATGAAGTTATTGCGAGATAATCGTCTCCACGCAATCCTGCTTTTAGCCGCGCTGTTTGCCGCCGGAGCAGCCGCCGTTCAGGCGCAGAAGCCCGGACCTCCCGCCGAGTCTCCCCTGATGCGGCAAGTCCACCAGGCGCTCAGCCTTGCCGCGCGCGGCGACCAGCAAGGGGCTATGAATCTCGTCGTCCGATTGCTCGAGCAGCATCCGGATTATGCGCCCGCCATCAAGCTGAAGGGCATGTTGCTGGAGGATTCAGGCCGCATCTCCGAGGCGGGCGCCGCCTACGAACAGGCTCTGAAACTTGCGCCGAACGACCCGGATCTCTTGCTCGAAGTAGGCAAGTACAAACTGACTGCGGGCGAAAGGGAAGAAGCCATCAAACTGCTGCAGCACTGCCTTCACATCCTTCCCCGCGACGGAGACGCACAGTTTTATCTTGCCCAGGCCTATCACCTGAATGGGCAGGACGATCTGGCGCTCGCCGCCATCCGCCAGAGTTTGAAGTTAGAGCCCGACAATGCGTCGGTGTGGCAGAAGTACGGAGAACTGCTGTGCGTCACGGGAGATTGCGAGGCGGGACTGCGGTGGCTGCTCAAGGCACAGCACTCGGATGCTTCGCTGCCGCGGATTGATTATGACATTGCTGTGACCGATCTAAAGTTGATGGATCTTGCCGCGGCGGCGCAGTATGCTGGGCGCGCCGTTGAATCCCAGCCCAACGATGTCCCCGCCTTGCAACTACTGGCGGATGCGGATACGAAGCTCGCCAAATGGCAAGAGGCCAAGCATGCCTATGAACGCATCCTCGCATTCAAGCCCGACGATGTGGATTCGTTGTTGGGGCTCGGCCAATGCGAACTGGAACTGAAGAACTATCTAGCCGCCGTCGATAAATTGCAATTGGTGTTACAGCTTGTCCCCACGCGGCTGTTGGCGCATTTCTATCTGTCCCGCGCGTTTGCCGGAATGGGAAGGACGGCGGATGCGCAGCACGAGGCGGCCCTGCATCAGTTGATGATGGAACAGATGACGTTCGTCCGTTCCGCGGAGAGCGACGGCAGCGAAAACCCCATCAAGGCTCAGGCCTATCAATTGCTGGCAAAGCATCGCGAAGAGGATGCGTTGCAGCTGTACCTGAAACGCTTTCAGGGAACTGCCCTCTCGACGGCCGATGCGTATGTGTTTGTGGGAAAACTATATCTCGACATGGAAAATAAAGAAGACGGCCTGCGTTCTCTTCATCATGCGCTGGAAATTAAACCCACTGTTCGAGGAGCCCATACCTACGAGGGAATACAGGCGCTGAAGCAGGGCGAACTGGGCAGCGCCGAGAATGAGTTTAAGGCGGAACTCGCAAATGACCCGAACTATCAGTTAGCGATCGCCGAGATGGGCGAACTCCGTTACCGGCAGGGGCTCTGGTCCGATGCGGCGGAACAACTGGCGAAGTCCAGAACCATGAATCCGGAGGCGCTTTACATGCTCTGCGATGCTTACTTCCATACCGGCAAAGCCTCGGATGCCGACTTGACTGCGGAAACGGCGGCGGCCTATGGCAGAAACACTCCTGATTTCATAAAAGAACTAAGCGATCTTCTCGTCCGCAATGGGCAAACCGAGCTGGCGCAGCGGTTGTCGGCCAATTTCGCGCCGACACAAAAATGAAAATGAGGATAAAAGACAGAAATTAAAGAGAAAGACAGGCGCAGCTCAGGGCGCGCTCTCCGTCACGGTAAGGATCTGATCGGCTTTGACGTTTTTCAAAACCTGCTTGATGCCGCTCGGCCATGTGAGTTCAATACTATCGACGACAGCGGCCGAGCCCAGCCCGAAGTGCACCCGCTTATCGTTCGAAGAGCTGTAGCTGCCCGCGGTCGTCGCCTGGTTGTACTGTGTGCCTAGAGAAGTTGTTATCTTGACCTTGGTTCCCAGACCGTCGCGGTTGGACTTGACTCCGACCAGTTTCAGTAGGATCCAGTGGTTTCGGTCGCCGCCGTTCTGGGTACCGGAACGGTTCATCCATATCTCGGGCGCGCCGTTCAGAACCGACACCACGACATCGATCTTGCCGTCGTTGTTGAGGTCGCCGAAGGCCGCACTGCGATGTGCAGCCGGAACGGAGAACGACGCGCCCGCCTTTGCACTCACATCCTCAAAGGTCATTCCGCCCTTGTTGCGAAACACTCGATTGGAAAGCGGATAAGGCCTGTGCGCGATGTCCATGGCATTGTCGAGGATGTCGGCGTTGGCGGTGAACAGATCCTTGTTGCCGTCGTTGTCGAAATCGAAAATCCCCGCTCCCCAGCCCGTGGAGCGGCTGGTCAACGCGCTCAGTCCGGCCGCACCACTGACATCCTGAAACTGACCATCCCCAAGATTCTTATAGAGGGGGAAACTTTCCCCGAACATCGCCGTTTCAAAGATGTCCGGCTTGCCATCGTTGTCGATGTCCCGGAAATCCACGCCCATGCCGGCAATGGCTTTGCCGTATGCATTGTACGCAACTCCGGCGAGCACCGCGACGTTGGTAAAGGTTCCATCTCCGTTGTTGTGCAGAAGGTAATTCTCGAAGGTATCGTTGGAGACGAAGATATCGGTAAATCCATCGTTGTCATAGTCGGCAAACGCCAGACCCATCCCTTTGCCGACATACTTGGAGACGTGGGACGATTCGGAGACGTCGGTAAAAGTGCCATCGCCATTGTTGCGATACAGGATGTTCGGCGTTCCCAGAAAATCGACTGGCGAGCAGTAGACCGGAAGGCCTTGCTGAACGCAGGGAGCTGCAGTTTTGATGCTGTAATTGAGGTAGTTCACCACAAAGAGGTCGAGTAAACCATCGTTGTTGTAATCGAACCATCCTGCAGCGACAGACCATGCCTTGCCGAGCTTCGGGACGAAACCGGCGACTCTCGCCTTCTCGGTCACGTCGGTGAAAGTGCCGTCCCCATTGTTATGGAAAAGCTGGTTGCGGTTGAAGCCGGTAACGTACAGATCGACAAATCCATCATTGTCGTAGTCGCCGGCGGCCACGCCCATCGAATAGCCGATGCCCCGCAGGCCGGCTTTCTCAGTGACATCGGTGAAGGTGCCGTCCCCGTTGTTGCGGAAGAGCCGGTTGGAGTAACTGGGATCGCTCTTTTCCAGCGATGGGATGGCCGCGCCGTTGGTGAAAAAGATGTCCAGCAAACCGTCGTTGTTGTAGTCGAACACCGCGATTCCGCCGGTCATGGTTTCAAACGTGTAGCGCTGGGGACTAACGCTGTTCTTGAGCTTGAACTTGATCTTCGATTGTTCGATGACGTTCTCGAATTGAATCGCCGATGCGGCTGGCACCACTCTACTCGCGGACCCTTTCCCGGGAGTCGATCGCCGGGGCTGCGCTGCCTCTGACTGATGAGGCGCGGGCGCTGGGCTCTGGGCAGCTGGCGAGGCCTGCGCAAGCAGGCTGGGAACACTCCACAGCAGGCAAAGGGTCAGCTTAGCGGCAAGAACGATTGCGTTGGCGGATAGTTTCGAATCAGCGTCGGCGATGCGCGGGGCGGCTTCCGAGTTGGAATGTGGCAGATGCTTGGGCGGGCTGGCCATATCTCCGGCGAAAGTATAGCGCGAGTGTCTTTAACTGTTGACAGGGAAAAATTCGGGGGCGCTCTGGCCTCGCGCTTTCCGAGGATCTGGGATTCCACAAGTCGCGTCAATATCGGGAATGGAGTAGGAACAAATACGGGTTAATACCTCACTGGTAAACACACGCGAACCGGACACAAAGTCGTCGAGACACCGCGCGAGATATACTCCGCGAGGATGCCCAACAAGCCGCACATCGCAGTAATCGGCGCAGGCGCTTTCGGCGGATGGACCGCTCTCTATCTTCTTCGCGGCGGAGTGCAAGTCACGCTGCTTGATGCCTGGGGCCCTGGAAATTCGCGGGCATCGTCGGGCGGCGAGACGCGGATCATCCGCGGCGCTTATGGTCCCGATCAGCCGTACACGAAACTAGCCGCGCGCGCCCTCGATCTTTGGAAGCAGCACGAAGCCCTATGGAAGCGAAAATTCTTTTTCCCCATCGGAGTCCTCTGGATGGTCGAAAAGGATGACGCCTTCGAGCGTGCTTCAATACCGTTTCTGAAAGATGCCGGAATTCCGTTCGAGCAGCTCGAAGTGAAAGAACTCGCGCGCCAATGGCCGCAAATCAGTTTCGAGGATGTAGAGTGGGCCATCTACGAGCCCCAAAGCGGATACCTGCTCGCGCGCGCCGCAACGCAAGCGGTGGTCGATCGGTTTACTGCCGAAGGAGGAGAGTATCGCCAGGCAGCTGTCGCAGCGCCGGATCTCGAAAGCAGCCAGTGGAGAACGCTATCGCTTTCAGATGGCTCGATGGTCGCTGCCGACTGCTACGTCTTCGCCTGCGGCCCATGGCTCGGAAAGCTGTTCCCGAAGACGGTCGGTCCGCATTTCATTTCGACCAGGCAAGAAGTCTTTTTCTTTGGCACGCCAGCAGGCGATCCGCGTTACAACGAGGGTAATTTGCCAGTGTGGGCCGATCACGGTGCCCATTTCTTATACGGAATTCCCGCCAACCAGGGACGCGGCTTCAAAGTTGCCGATGATACGCGCGGCCCCGAGTTTGACCCGACCTCAGGAGAGCGCATGGTGAGCGAAGATGGCCTGGCCGCAGCGCGCCGTTATCTTGCATACCGTTTTCCTGGAATGAAAGATGCGCCGCTGGTCGAGACGCGCGTCTGCCAGTACGAAAACACAACCGACCGCAATTTCATCGTCGATCGCCACCCCGGCAACGCGAATGTGTGGATAGTCGGAGGCGGTTCAGGCCACGGATTCAAGCATGGTCCCGCGCTCGGCGAGATGGTGGCAAAGCTTGTGCTGAAAGACGAGACAGCGGATGCCGTGTTCGGACTGGCGCGATTCGATCACAAATTCAAACCGAATTTAGGAGACAGCTCCTACTGAATCTGAATCACGCTTTCGGAACTACTGGCTTTGATCTCCTCCACCCGCGCCACAACCTTACGGGCGAATGCGAACAGCGACTTCGCGTGCGGCGAATCTTCTCCCTGCAGAACGGCCGGAACGCCGCCGTCGCCGGATTTACGGATCTCCGGATCGAGCTCGATGCTTCCGAGGTAGGCGATATCGAACTGTTTCGCCGTCTTCTCCGCGCCGCCGCGCGAGAAGATGTCGATTTCGTGCTGGCAATGCGGACACACAAAGTAACTCATGTTTTCGACCATGCCGACGATGTCCACTTTCATCTGGCGGAACATCTCGATGGCCTTGCGCGCATCCTGCAGCGAAACGTCGGACGGTGTCGAGACCACGATCGCGCCGGTCAGCGGGACGGTCTGAATCAGCGAGAGGGCAACGTCGCCGGTTCCCGGAGGCAGATCGATAACAAGATAATCAAGCAGTCCCCATTGCACCGATCCCAGAAACTGCCGGATGATCGAATGCAACATGGGACCGCGCCAGATGAGAGGCTTGTCTCCCGGGTTGAGGAAGCCAACAGAAATCACCTTGAGCCCATGCGAGTTGATCGGCGCGATCTGGCCTTCGCCCTGCACCTTGGGTTGTTCGTTGGTGCCGAGCATGAGCGGAACGTTAGGCCCGTAAACGTCGCCGTCCAGCAATCCAACTTTGTTGCCCATCTTACTGAGCGCGATGGCCAGATTGACCGCGAGCGTGGTCTTGCCGACACCGCCCTTGCCGGAACCGACGGCGATAATGGCGTTGACGCCAGGCAAAGGTTGTGGGCTGGGCTGTTGCTGCCCGGGATGATGGGAATGAGCGCTCATTTGCTGATTATACGGGAGGGAAAGCAGTTCTCAGTAGTGTCCTTCTCCCAACTGCACCTTGCCGCGAAACATGCGGTAGACGAACACGAAATAGGCCACTGCGAGCACCGCGGCGAGAGTCCACCAAACTAAGCCGACGCTCAGTCCGTGACTGCCGGCAGCAGTGTTATAGATGGTGAGGTCGTATTGATGGTCGCGGGCGGGCAGCACGACGGGATAGAGAGCAAAGGCCGCGCCCACCAGCATGAAGGCGATATACAGGCTGGAGGCAACGAATGCGAGCTTCTCCTTGCCCTTGGGATTGGCCCAGAGCATCACTGCCAGGCTGCCGACGACGACGATCGGAACCAGTATCCCGATCGGATGCTTCCCATAGTTCGCCATGATTTCCGGCCGGATGAAATAGGTCGCAACCAGGGCGCTGAAAGTCAGAAAGAACTGCACCGGCCAACAGAGCAAGGCGAAACCGCGGGCGCGGCGGCCGAGATCTTCGTCGGTCTTGAGCGCGATATAGTACGAACCATGCGCGGTCAAGGTGACCAGCGCCATCACGCCGGTGAGCACGGTGTACCAATCCAGGATGCCCGTCTGCCGGCCAAGTTTAAAGTTGGTCCAAAGCGGCTCAAAGAAATAGCCAGTGGCATCAAGCGGAACGCCCCGGACCACATTGCCGAGCGCGGCCCCGAAGAACACCGCCAGCAAGATGCTGGAGACACTGAAGACCGCATCGAAGAAGTCCTGCCAGACCGAGTTTTCGATGTGAGCGCGGAATTCAATACCGATGCCGCGTAGAATCAGCAGCCACAGAACAATCGTCAGCGGAAGGTAAAACCCGCTGAAACTCGACGCGTAGAGTTGAGGAAACGCAAAATACAGTGTGCCCCCGGCAGCGAGCAACCAGACTTCGTTGCCGTCCCAGACCGGGCCAATGGCGCGCAGAACGCGGCGTCGTTCCTCGTTAGTTTTGGCCGCAACCAGATAAATGACGCCCGCGCCAAGATCGAATCCGTCGAGCACGACATAGGTCGCAACCATCGCTGCGACAATCCAGAACCAGAGACTGGCCATGTTTACCTTGCCTCCGTGGGCGCATGGGGATTGGACACCAGGCCGTGCCCGGCCACGGGCCCCAGTTCGATTTCCCGCCGGATGAGGAACAGGAACAGAATGCCCAACACCATGTAAATGCCCATGAACCCCAAAAGAGTAAACATGCCGTTACCGGCGGAGACGGCGGTGGAATAACCGTTTTCCGTGCGCATCAACCCATAGACCAGCCAGGGCTGGCGTCCGAGTTCGGCGGTCATCCATCCCACGGTATTGGCAATATAGGGAAAGGGCGCGGAGAGCATCAGTATCCAGAGCATCCACCTGGCGTGAAAGAGTCTGCCGCGCCACAGCAGGAACAATGCAACCACCATGACCGCGATGAAGAACGTCCCCAGGCCAACCATGATGTGGTAGCTGTAATAAAGCAACGGGATGTTACCCGGCCAATCTTGTTTGGGAAACGCGTCGAGCCCGCGGACGTGGGCATTCCAGCGCTGGTAAGTGAGCATGCTCAACATTCCCGGAACTTCGATCGGGTTATCGATCTTACCCTGTTGCTCGTTGGGCTGACCCACGATGACCAGTGGAGCTGCCGGCTGGCCTTGAAATAATCCTTCCATGGCCGCCAAAGTTACGGGTTGCAGGTCGGTGACCATTTTGCCCTGGCGGTCGCCGGTCGGAAAAATCTGCAGAACACTGAAGATGCAGTCGGCAATCACGCCCGCTTTGATGAAAATACGAGCGTGCGCGGCCCATTTGCCAGAGAGCAGATAGAACGCGCCTACCGACGTCATGATGAATGCGCCAGTGATAGCGGCCCCACTCATGTTGTGCGCGTATTGCCATCCTGCCCATGGGTTCAGTACGAAGTCCCAGAAGCTCGACAACTGCAGGCTCCCGTCGGCCGCCGTGAAATAGCCGACGGGATGCTGCATGAAAGCGTCGGTGGCGATGATGAAATAGCCCGACAGCCAGGACCCCACAAAGACTGCGACCGCCGACAGCCAATGAGCTTTCGGACTCAAGCGCTTCTCTCCGTAGAGAAAGAGCCCAAGAAACGCTGATTCGAGGAAGAAGGCGAACATGCCTTCCATGGCGAGCGTCTGGCCGATGACGCCGCCCGCAAACCGTGAAAAGTGCGACCAGTTGGTGCCGAACTGGAATTCCATGGGAATGCCAGTCACCACCCCGAGTACGAAATTAATCCCGAAAATTCTTCCCCAGAAGCGGGCGGCTTCGTGGTAAACGGGATCATTGCGCCGCAGTGCGATCGTTTTGAGCACGACAATCAGAAGCGCAAGCCCCATGGTGAGTTGGGGAAAGAGATAATGAAACGTCGCGGTGAAAGCAAAATGCAGACGGTGAACAAAGAGTGCGCTGTCCATAAGTACGGTCCCAGCTGTCAAGTCTCAGTTTAGAGCCATACAGCTTAGCACCAATGCGGCCTGTTCTTCAGTTACTTCGAAGCCAACGGTGTCTAACTCCGAACCTCTTTTCTGCGCGCCGATTCGGTGCGGCGTATCTCCCGGCGGCGCGCGGCGCCATCGTAGCGCCGCTTTTCATCTTCGGTCTCGGGAACGACAGGCGGTACGGCTACCTTGTTTCCAGCGGCATCAATGGCGACAAAAGTCAGATAGGCGGAACTGACGTGACGTCTTTCTTCGGCACGATAATTCTCCACCCAAACTTTCACGCCCACCTCCATCGAAGAGCGGAAGACGCGATTGACCGACGAGCGCAGGATCACGAAGTCTCCGACGCGGACGGGCACGAGGAAATCCAGATGATCGATGGAAGCAGTCACTACGTAGGTGCGCGAGTGGCGATGGGCAGCCATGGCGCCGGCGAGATCGATCCAGTGCATAAGGCGTCCGCCCAGCAGCGCATTCAGGGGATTAGCGTCGTTCGGCAAAACGATCTCGGACATTTCAGAGGCCGATTCGGACACCGGCCGAGGCCGGG
>Ga0209415_10003705_pt1 | contig 28392 bp, 19 predicted proteins | sample PeaSoiSIISIP2007_FD_187696 | JGI IMG/M metagenome (GOLD analysis project Ga0209415, IMG submission 187696) | Peat soil microbial communities from Weissenstadt, Germany - SII-SIP-2007 (SPAdes) (version 2) | ecosystem: Environmental > Terrestrial > Soil > Wetlands > Peat | place: Germany... | reverse complement strand
CGGCAGGCGAACTGGTATTTCAGCCGCTCCTGGACGCAGATGTCGGACTACCCCCCATCGCTCCCAAGATTCTTCCAGTGAACCTGCGCCTGCAATTCTGGGGGGGCGCCCTGCAGCAGGCGTCGACGCTCTTCTGGATCTTTCTGCTGCTCACTTTGGGCGGCATGACTTCCATCTGGGTGCACTGCGGGATGCCCAACACCACGCGCGCTCTGGCCATGACCCGGTCGGTTGCCGAACTGCAAGCTAAGCTGGACGGTATCGGGTCGGACATCGCCTCCCACGCGCGGGTGATGCTCGCGGGACGCCTTGTCGAAATCGAAAGGGACCTTGGATCCACCTGGTGGATCTTCCCTTCCTTTGCGGCCACGCTGGATGCATCCGATAAAGAATTCCAGATGGTGACCGAGTGGGTGAACGTGGCGTATGACGTGTCAATGGTGCTGCGCGGCGCGCGGGAGAAGACGCAAAACGGAATTCCTCCGACGGTGCTCGCCTGGATTCGGGAGAAATGCAACTGTGCCCTGTCCCATTTTGAGAGCGGCTTCACCACGCCGGACGAACTGAAACACATGCGCGACGACCTGCAAAAAGCGCAGCAATACCTCGCCGCCGGCTCGCAAGGCGGGTTGCTGCCCGACCTGGAGCGCGAGATCCAGGAACGCGAAGCCCGGCTGGCGCCGCTTCTGGATTCGATCAAAGGAATCTTCCCGGACCGGTTCGACGGTCTGTGCGATCAGGTCCGAAGTCAGATCGGCAAGCCGGCGGGCCCAGCGTCTTACCTGGACCGCGATACCCTGAGCCTGAAGGTGGGCCTGGTATGCCAGGTGGGCGACCTGCTGAAGCGCGCCGGTACGGCCGCGGCCCCGCCAGAGAGCGCTTCTCTCGCTGCGACGGACGACGACGAACCTTCGCTTATCGAAATCAACCTCCCGAGGGCGCTGGAATACATCCGCACGGACGCGCCCGAGACGTTACGCCTGGCGCGCCTGTTTGTGACCGAGATGCGCGAGGGCGTGTATGAAACGGACCTGTTGGCCGAGATCAAGGCCAGCCCGCCCAGGATCACCGTGCTGCAGGACCCATTGGAATGCGATTGCGGCGCCCCGGTCCACTTCAGCGTGCAATTTCACCGCCCGATGCTGAACGAGTCGGCGGCGGTCGATGAATGGACCTGTGTTTGGGACTTCGGCGACAGGACGATGCGCGAGACCGGATGGGAAGTCTACCACTGGTTTCGCAACAGCGCTCCCCACCAGATCTCCGTTTCGATCGTCAATCTGGACGGAGAATCTGTGTTGGGGCAGCCGCTCACGCTCGAAGTAGACGTGGGGCAGAAAACCCGGCGCTTAGCCTGGTATAGAAGGCTGTTGAAGATGGGCCGGCCGCATGCCGAAACCATGCTGGAGGCCAGCCGCCTGGCAATGGTGCTCACCCTGGCGGTCTTCGGGTTGGTTGGGTCGGCACAACATCAGGCACAGAGCCTGACCCTGTTACAGGCCGCTGGGGCCGTCTTCGCACTTGGCTTCGGCGCCGACACTTTGAAGAACCTCATCACACAACGAGGAGCAAACTAGATGCCGGTCTTACAACTGGGAAGCAGCGGCCCCGATGTGGCCGATCTGCAAAACAAACTGCGCGATCGCGGCTTCGATCCGGGGGGATCGGATGGCTCTTTCGGTCCGGGAACCGCAGCGGCTGTGGCAGCGTTTCAGCGGAACGCCGGGCTCCACGACGATGGTGTGGTGGGGCCGCAAACGGCGGCGGCGCTGGGTCTCGTGGAGCCACCGCCCGTTGCTTCCGCGATTCCCGCAGTTACCGTTGCGATGGTCTGCCAGATGTTCCCGAACACGCCCTCGCAGAACATCGAACAACACTTGCCGGTGGTGTTGAACGCGCTGGTGGCGCCCGCACTGGCTAACAAGCCGATGATCCTCATGGCGCTTGGCACGATCCGTGCGGAGACCGAGGGTTTCCTGCCTATCAGCGAGGGTCAATCTCCGAATAACACTTCGCCGGGCGGCCAACCGTTCGATCAGTACGATTCCAGGGCGGATCTTGGGAACCAGGGGCCACCGGACGGTGAACGATTCAAGGGACGCGGATTCGTCCAACTCACGGGCCGCACCAACTACCAGGTCCATGGAAACGCGATCGGGTTGGGCGATCAACTGATCCAAAACCCCGATCTCGCCAACGATCCCGCCATTGCCGCGCAGTTGCTCGCCAGTTTTATCAAGAGCCGGGAAGAACATATCACGGCGGCTCTGGCGGCCGGCGATTTGACGACCGCGCGCCGCCTGGTGAACGGCGGATCCAACGGCCTTGACCGATTCATCGACGCTTATAACATCGGTAAGTCGCTCATACCGGATTCAGTCTCCGCTTGACGTTCGTTCGGAACAAGCATAGTATTACCAGCACGTGAGGGGAAAATGTCGCGTCTATCATCTCCCATCGAGGATATTCAGGACCATTACGCCGTCGTGGTGATCGGTTCGGGCTACGGAGGCGGTATCGCCGCATCCAGAATGGCGCGCGCCGGGCAGAGCGTCTGCATTCTGGAGCGGGGGAAGGAATTCCAACCGGGCGAGTACCCGGATACCGAAGCCGAAGCCCTGAGCGAAATGCAGCTTCGGACGCCCGAGGGCACCGTGGGATCCAAGACCGGCCTATACGATTTCGTGGTGGGCGATGGTATCAACGTGTTCCTGGGGTGCGGGCTCGGCGGCACATCTCTGGTGAATGCCAACGTATCGCTAGAGGCTGAACCGCGGGTTTTCCAGGATACGCGGTGGCCGGCGCAAGTACGGCAGGATCTCCCGACCCTGGTGCAGCAAGGATATGACCGCGCCCGCGAGATGCTGAAGCCGCTTCCCTTTCCCGCGTCGTTTCCATCGCTGCCCAAGATGGGCGCGCTGGAAAAATCGGCGCAGTATCTGGAGCAGAATTTCTACCGGACGCCTATCAACGTGACGTTCGAAACCAAGATCAACCACGTGGGCGTGCCGCAGAATGCCTGTACGATGTGCGGCGATTGCGTGACCGGGTGCAATTACGGCGCCAAAAACACGACTCTGATGAACTATCTGCCCGACGCCAGGAACTTCGGTGCGGAGATTTTCACGCAGGTCTCGGTGCTCTATATCGAGCGGCGCGACGGCAAGTGGTTCGTTCACTATCAGGCGCTTCATGAGGGCCGGGAAGATTTCAACGCTCCCGACCTGTTCGTTACCGCCGATATCGTCATGCTGGGCGCCGGCACGCTCGGCTCCACGGAAATTCTGCTGCGCTCGAAGGCGCAGGGGCTGCCGCTCTCCGATTGTTTGGGCGAGCGCTTCTCGGGCAACGGCGACTTTCTGGGCTTCAGCTACAACGGCGACCAGGAGGTGAACGGCATCGGTTTCGGCCACCGCAAGCCCGGCGAAATTCCGCCGGTGGGGCCCTGCATCAGCGGCGTCATCGATATTCGCAATCAGCCCAAACTCGAAGACGGCATGATCGTGGAAGAGGGCTCCGTGCCTGGTGCGCTCGCCGGCCTGATGCCCGGCGCCCTGGAGACCGCCAAGGCCAACGGGAAGGATACCGCCACCAGCCTGGCCGACCTCATCGAGCAGAAGAAGAGAGAATTGGAAAGCCTGGTGGGCGGAAGTTACCACGGCGCTGTCCACAACACCCAGACCTATCTGGTGATGACTCACGATTCCGGCGACGGCACGATGCACCTGGAAAACGACCGTTTGAAACTGGAATGGCCCGGAGTCGGTGATGAGCCTATCTTCGATAAGGTCAATGAGACGCTGCTCAATGCCACCAAACCCTTCGATGGCACCTATGTCATCGACCCGCTATGGACCAAGCTGTTCAAGAAAGACCTGGTGACAGTCCATCCGCTGGGCGGTTGCGTGATGGCGGACGATGCTTCAAGCGGCGTGGTCAACCACAAGGGCCAGGTCTATGCCAGCGCTTCGGGGACTCAGACCTATGACAGCCTCTACGTCTGCGACGGGTCGGTAATTCCCCTTCCTCTGGGCGTGAATCCGCTGCTCACCATTTCGGCTATGGCGGAGCGGACGTGCGCCATCGCGGCGCAGGATCGCGGCTGGACGATCGACTACGCGCTGCCTTCCAAGCCGGCCGTGGCGGCCCAGACCGCGGCGATTGGCCTTCAGTTCACCGAAACCATGCGCGGCTTTTTCTCCAGTGAAGTGAAGGACGACTACGTCAAAGGCGCGGTTGTGGGAGAAGTAGCCGGGTCCTCGCTGGCGTTCACCCTCACCATCATTTCCGAAGATCTCAACGACATGCTGGAGAACTCGCAGCACAACGCCAGCATGCTCGGCAGCGTGGTGGCGCCGGCGCTCTCCGCCAGGCCTCTGTCTGTGGAGGACGGCGTCTTTAACCTGTTCGTCGCCGACCCCACCAACGTAGAAACGCGGAATATGGTTTATCGCATGAAGATGAGGTCCGAGGAAGGCAAGGTCTATTACTTCCACGGCTACAAAATCGTGCGGCCCAATTCGGTGCTCGATATCTGGCACGATACCAGCACCCTCTACATCACGGTGCGTGACGGCGCGGACGAATCGGCTCCCGTGCTCGGCACCGGCATTCTGCACATCCGGCCCATCGACTTCGCCAGACAGATGACCACTATGAAGGTGACCAACGCGCCCAACGCCGAAGAACGCATTCGCGGCACGGTGCGGTTCGGAGAGTTCTTTGCCGGCGTTCTCTACGAGACGTATGGCGGCGCTGTGGCCGGCTCCGTCGCGTTCAACCCGGATGCCCCGCCGCGCAAGAAGCGCGCGCTGCGAGCCGCCGCGCCGGAGGTCTGCTGGTTCAACGCGCCCGATGGTGTGAGTCTGCGCCTGACGCGCTACCAGGGCGGATCCAAGGGCCCGGTCATCCTTTCGCACGGCCTGGGCGTCTCCAGCCTGATTTTCTCTACCGACACCATCGACACCAATCTCACCGAGTACCTGTTCTCGCACGGCTACGATGTGTGGCTGCTCGATTACCGCGACAGCATCGCGCTGCCGGCATCGGCCAGCATCTCCAGCGGCGACGATGTCGCCACCAAGGATTACCCCGCCGCCGTGGCCAAGGTTCGCGAACTCACCGGCGCGCGCAGCGTGCAAATGGTGGTCCACTGCTGGGGCTCCACCACGTTCTTCATGGCCATGCTGGCGGGCCTCAAGGGTGTGCGCTCCGCCGTCTGTTCGCAGATCGCGACCCACATCGTGGCGCCCACCATGACCAAGCTCAAGACGGGGCTGCATCTGCCGTCGTTCCTCGATGCCCTGGGTGTGAAGTCACTCACCGCGTATGTGGACACTCACGCCGACTGGCGCGAACGCCTGTACGACGCGGCGCTAAAGCTTTACCCGGTGGAACTCAAGGAAGAGTGCGACAGCCCCGTGTGCCATCGCATTTCCTTTATGTACGCGCCGCTCTATCAGCACGAGCAACTCAATCAGCTCACGCACGACACCCTGCACGAGCTGTTTGGTGTCGCCAACATCCGCTCCTTCGAACACATCGCGCTGCTGGCGCGCAAAGGCCACCTGGTGGCCTTCGATGGCTCCGAAGCCTACCTGCCGCACCTGGAGCGTCTGGCGATTCCGATAACATTCATCCACGGCGCCGCTAACCAGTGCTTCCTGCCGGAGAGCACAGAGATCACTTACAACCTGCTGCGCCAGACGAACGGCGACAAGCTATACAGCCGCCACGTGATCCCAAATTACGGCCATATCGATTGTATTTACGGCAAGAACGCCGTCAACGACATATTCCCGCTGATGTTGAGTCACCTGGAAGCTACTGCCGACGCGCCCGCCGCGCTGCAGGCGGCGCGCTGACGGGAGATCCGATGTCAACGACACCGAACCCCTCTTCCAGGCCGGCGCTCCGCGTGGTGTTGCTTCTTGTGCTCATGCTGGTGGCGTTCGCCGCATACACGCTGTGGGACAACCTCATGCGCACGGAGCCCGACACCAGTTACGCGTCGGTGGAAGACCACTATAAGTACGGCGCCATCGGCCTGGGCTCGGACAGCCGGGTCCCCTATTGGATCTGGAAAGTGCTGCCCGGCATGTTCCCGGAAAAACTGCCCGGGCCAGGCGGTTGGGCTTCGTTAGGGCTGATCTATGAAAACGGCCAGGACCTGCCGATTGGCTTTGCCAAGCGCCACATCGGATACGACGCGGTGGAGGCCAACTGCGCGCTATGCCATACCGGCGAATTCCGCCGCACCGCCGACAGCAAGCCCGAAGTAATACTCGGAGGCCCGGCCCACACCCTGGACCTCCAGGCATTCCAGGCTTTCTTATACGACTGCGCCGCTGACGCGCGATTCACGCCCGATAACGTGATGGCCGCTATCGCCAAGGTGCATCAATCCTCCTGGACGGAGTCGCTGGTTTACCGCTACCTCATCATTCCCGGCGTCAAGAAGGGGCTCGCCACGCAGAAGGCGGCTTACGCCTGGCAGCAATCGCGGCCGTTGCAGGGCAGGGGCCGCACGGACACCTTCAATCCCACCAAGTTCAACGTCTTCCATTTGCCCGAAGACCATACCATAGGTACCGTGGACCTGCCGCAGGTTTGGAACCAGCAGCCGCGCGTGGGCATGAACCTCCATTGGGACGGCAATAACAACAACATCACGGAGCGCAACTTCGCCGCCGCCATGGCGATCGGCGCCACGCCCAAAACGGTCATCCTGGCCAGTTTCAAGCGCGTGACGGATTTTCTGCTGGGCTTAAAGCCGCCTCCGTACCCGTTCCCCATCCAGAAGGACGCGGCCGACCGCGGTAAGAAGATTTTCGACCAGGAGTGCGCCCGGTGCCATGCGTTCGGCGGCGCCAATACGGGACAGGTGGAACCGATCGAGGCCATCGGCACCGACCGTCACCGTCTCGATTCCTTCACCTCCGGGCTGGTGGAGAAGTTTCACTCGATCAACAACCCGCCGTTCGTTTTCGATGCCTACCACAAGACCAATGGCTACGCCAACGTGCCGATCGACGGCATCTGGGCGCGCGCGCCCTACCTGCACAACGGCGCGATTCCCAACCTTTGGACGCTGCTCCAGCCAGAGGCAGGTCGGCCGGCGACCTTCTACCGCGGCTATGACGTGTACGATCCGAAAAATGTTGGATTCATTTCCGACGGCCCGGAAGCGCAGCGCGCCGGATTCAAGGTGGACACGAATGTTGCCGGCAATGGCAACCAGGGTCATCCCTACGGCATCAACTTGAAGGACGCCGAAAAGTGGGACCTCATCGAGTTTCTGAAGACGCTATAGACGACCATGTTCCAGCCGCATACACCGCAACTCAAAAGTTTCCTTGTCTCTCCGCCGGTGCGCCAGCAGATGGACGCGCAGGACCCTGCTCATCCGGCGCCGATCGCTGTCATTATCACACTGCGTGAATCCAAGAACGAACCGCAGCGCGGGGTCTCCGGCAGCAAGCAGCACGTGCGCGAATTCCTGGAGCAACGCAGTTACACCGTGCAGGAGAGCGATTTCTTCGTCTTCGCGCGCCTGCTGCCTGCCGATATTGACGCGCTCGCCAACCAGAAGGACTGGGTGTATCAAATCTGGAAAGACGAGACCTGCTACGCGCACCTGCTCGCTTCGGTCGACACCGTCAAGGCCAGCGCCAGCTGGCGCACCTTCGACTCGCGCGGCCAAGGCATCGTGTGGGCGGTGCTCGATACCGGCGTCAAGGGCGACCACCCGCACTTCGACGGAAACGTCGACCCGGCGCTGAGTAAGAACTTTTCCAACAGCAAGACCCTGGATGACTGCAACGGCCACGGCACTCACGTGGCCGGCATCATCGCCGGGTGCGCCCGCCCCAAGGCCGATCAGCAGGCATACAAGGCCTCCACGCTGGTGGAAGACGAAGACGATCCGGAGATCGTCGCCCTCGAAGGATGCCCTTCCGGCGTAGCGCCGCTCGCCAGGATTATCAGCGTCAAGGTGCTGGATGACGACGGTACCGGTTCCGCATCGGCCGCCATCATGGGCCTGGAATATGTCCGCAAGCTGAATCAGAACAGCCGCTACATAGCGGTGGACGGCGTAAACATGAGTCTCGGCTATCCATTCGACCCCAAGTGGTACGGTTGCGGCCATAGCCCGCTGTGCGAGGAAGTCACGCGCGCGGTGCGCTCCGGCCTGGTGGTGGTGATCTCCTGCGGCAACTCCGGGTATGGGGTTACCAAATTGGATAACGGCCAGGAGGTTCCCACCTGGATCGATCTTTCCATCAGCGATCCCGCCAACACCGAAGAGGCGATCGCCGTCGGATCGGTCCACAAGACTGCGCCACACATGTACGGCGTCTCCTATTTTTCGTCGAAGGGACCTACTGGTGACGGCCGCACCAAGCCGGACCTGGTGGCACCCGGCGAGAAGGTCATCTCGTGTTCCATCCACCTCGATAAGGGCTTTGAGTACGAGGAGAGAAGCGGTACCAGCGTGGCCGCTCCGCACGTTTCAGGAGCCGCGGCCGCGTTTCTCTCCGCGCATCCGGAGTTTCGCGGGAATCCCCGGCAGGTGAAAGACATTTTCATGAAGACGGCCACCGATCTCAACCGCGACCGTACGTTTCAAGGGGCTGGTCTAATCGACACGATGCGCGCCATATCGGCCGTGTAGGTAATCAGGGAGGTGTACCGATGTCCAAGCTAACTCAGTTTCGCGATCCGGATCTCTCGCTGTTTCAGTCGGCCGTCGACGAGGTAGTCGCGCGGAAGACGGCCGGAACCCAGTCGCAGGACACGGGCGGCCCAGCCGTCATCACGCGGCCCGATCCCGACAACAATATGGTGAAGACGGCCAATACCGAGGCTCACGCAGTCAACGCCGCCACCGAGAGCGGCGCCCCTCCTCCGCCGCCGCCCCCTGCGCCGGCCCAAGCGGCTACCGAAGACCTCGGCTCGCAGCTCAGCTATTGCGCCTCGCTGGCGCGCAACTACGGCGTGGCCAAACTTCTCGGGCACACCGCTGATGCGAATCGCTATCAGGCACTGCTCACTGCAAAGGATGGAGACTGCGACCCCGATTGGGTCGAGACCTCCCTCCAATACGAGAAGTTTCTGCTGTCCAAAGGGACGATCCCATATCGGGTCTATAAGAACATGAGCGATTTTGTGATTGACGGCAAGCTGCCCGCCAACGCCCGCGTGGCCATTGTTGGCGATTGGGGAACCGGGCAGGATACCGCCAAGACAGTCCTTGCGCAGATCGCCCGCAAGAACCCCGATGTGGTGATCCATATGGGTGACGTTTATTACTCGGGCACTGATTTCGAGATGCAGAGCTACTTCTACAACATCTGGCAGGAGGGCCTGGATCTTACCAAGATCGCCACCTTCACACTTGCCGGCAATCACGATATGTTCTGCGGCGGAGCGCCGTACTACAAGCTGATCGATCAGCTGGGTCAGCCCGCCAGTTATTTCTGCCTGCGCAACGATAACTGGCAGTTCCTCGCCATGGACACCGCACTTCACGACAGCAAGCCCGAGGGTAATGTTCCCACCTATCTCGAAGACACCGAATTGGCCTGGATCGCCGATAAGCTCCAGAACCGCGGCAACCGGCGCACCGTACTGCTCTCGCACCACCAGTTATTTGCCGCCAACGAAGACATCTGCGGCAAATCGGTCAACGATCATCTGAACCAGCAACTATCACCGCTGCTGCCGGGCGTGGATATGTGGTTGTGGGGTCACGAACACAACCTGGTCATCTATCAGAAGTACATGGGCGTTCTGGCGCGCTGCATCGGCCACGGTGCTTTTCCGGTCGGTCTCTCGGAGATCCCCGCCACCCCTGAGTTTCCGGACGTTCCCATGGTGCCGCTGCGCCTCGGCGACAACGGGATCTTCTACAACCACGGCTACGCGATTATGGACCTGGCGGGCAACACCGCAACCCTCTCTTACTATCAGGATAGCGACGAGACGGAACCGCAATATACCGAAACCCTGGCTGCGGCAGCAACGGCTGGATCGTAATGGCGCTAGGTCTTCGACCGTGTGATGTTGTGCCTCATACGGCGCACCGCTCCCTCTGGTCGCGGCTCTGATCGGAGCCGCGATCAGAGGTTAGCCGTTTCTCAATGGAATCGAATCTACCAGTCGAAGACCTACTTGCCTTTGGACTTCGGGGCTTTCCAGGATTCGAGCGGCGTCCATCCTTGTCCGGAACCGCAGTCGCCCTGCGTGCAAATCTCGAACTTGTAGATGGGGTGCACCTCCCAAAGCGACGCGCGACTGGGATCGCCACTGACTGGCGCGCCGTTCTGGCATGGTGTGTGACTGGAATCGAAGAGCAAGTGGCCTGTGATGCGGACCGGCAGATGGGCTGCGCTCACGGCGTTTACGGCGTCCGCCGTCCAGGTAGTGGGGCGATGATGCGGGCTCATCTCGGTTACCACGCCCGAACACTCCACCTGGTTGGTCGCGCTATCCACGATCGCGATGTGAATGTCGTAGCTGACCGGTTTATCTGGCACGGCGCTGCCACAGTTGACCGACTCGGCGCCCTCCTGCCGCGCCGTCAGCACAAAGCCCTGCAGCACCACTTCATTCCCTTCGCCGAGCGCGGCCAGGGGCGCACGATCGGTGGTTGGCCCCGGAGTGTCCGACAGCGGATGATCGTGGGTATTGCCAAAGTTGATGTTCTTATTCTGCTGGACCGTTAGCTGTAATTGTACCATGTCAGCGATGGTAATCGGCTTGGCCGGACCCGCTGCGCAGAAGTTATTCTTGCCTTGGTTCTGTAAGGTCTCCGAACTGTCGCCGGGAGCGCCTCCCAGCCCGCACAATCCATCGATTGCGGTCGCCTTGGACGAGGGAAACTGCGGCGCCTGGCAGGCGTTCGGAAACTTGTCCGCATATGCGCAGCAGCATGCCAGCACGAGCGCAAATGTGATAATTCGCACAGACCGCAGACTCGATGTCATAGAGTTTGACTCGCGATTGTCTCGTAGGATGTCACTCGCTTCACATCCTGTCAAGCCTGAAGGCGCCAATATCTTCCGGAAGACGATTGCTCCGGTATTGCCCTCTAATCTGCAAAACTCAGGTTCGTATCTTCGGATATTTTCCACTCGCGTACTAGAAATAGTGGACTACGGCGGCCTAACAAGGTAAAGTGCATAAACAATGTGGTTCGCCTGACTCAGCAGGCGTTCCGGAGGTGGCGCCAGATGGAGGATGCTCATTCCGTGGCCGAAGGCACAGGATCGCCCGCGCGGGGCCTGGCGGATCTACTCCAGTACCCACTCCTGTCGGCGATCAGTGATCGCCGCACGCGCCGGATCTGCCAGGGGACCTCACTCAACGCCGGCGCGCTCTCGCACACCAGCACCAACCCTCCCGCTCCGCTCACCCCGCTGGAAGAGGCGATCCTCATCGTCTCCACCGGCTTGGCCGGTTTCAGTCTCCATGACGTGCCGTTGAAGCATCCCGATGGCGAGCCGGTTCTCGCCACCACCCAGATGGGGATTCCTGCCCGCGCCGCCAGCAGCGCCGATAATGCCCAGGCCACACACTTCTTCCTGATTAACGACGAGGGCACGTGGCTGCTTCAGCAGAAACGCGGGCGCGACGCCGTCGCCTGGCTGCGGGAGTTCCCGCCCGACCGGGCACTGTGGACCGAACAGCATTGGATCGCCGCAGCCGCAGGCGTGAAACGCAAGATCTACCCTGAACGCCTCGATTTTCCGCGCCGCTGGCCGTATTACTTCACCTGGAACAAGATCATCTCTAACCGTCCCGGCAGCAGCGTGTTCATGCCGGTGGTCGATACCACGCGCCAGATGATCAATGTGCTGTTCATCATGCTTTCCGAACCCGATGGGCAGCGTCCATTAGTGCTGGATGATTGGTCGAAATTCAAGCCCAAGAAACTAATCGAATGGGCCGCCTGGGCCGGCAGCTTAATTGGCGTGGTGCCGAAAATTCCCTACCAGCCGGTGGCCGGTATTGAGCGCGTGCAAAAGAAATGGCTGCAATCGGATTCTCCCGTGCCGTTGGGTTTCGCCGGAGCCATGCGCACGGATTACGAAGCCTTTTTCCATCTTCAGAATCTGATGCTGGTCACGCATGCCATGGGGCTCGGCGGCTGGATTCACGCAGCCGTAAGTGCCCCCTATGTTTTCGAGCGCGATCCTTCCAAGGGCAGCTATGGCCTGGGCTTCCGCATGCAGCAGCCGAAGAAGTGGAGGCGCTGGCCGCCGCTTCCGGCGCCGCTGCCCAATCCCGTGGGCCTGGACGGGATACTGCAAGCGCTGTGCCCGCCGTATATCTCCTCGATGAACGACGCGGTCGACCAGGTCTACGAAGAAAAGTTCGGCCCGGATGGAGTATACGGCGACAAAGCCGTGTTCGAGAAGCCCTACCGCCGCAGCGACGATGCCGCGGATTTCATGCGTAACGCGGAACGGCCGTCGAAGGAAACCATCCAGTACATCAAAGATATTTGCAATTATATCTACGATACTTACGGCCGTTTCCCGGCGCACGTGAACTCATTTCACGTGCCTGGCGTCTGGCTGCAAGTGTCGCATCTCGAACTCGAATACTACGAAAAATTCTTCCAACCGAATATCTATCACAGGCAGGCACGACACCACGCGGTATGGGGCCGGCATTAAGTCTCCGGAAGGCTGAAAGATGATTGCGGTCTGGGCGATCCTCGGATTATCGTTAGCGCTATTTCTGGTGCCGCGACTGGCCGCCGTGTGGTTGCGATGGCGCGATCGCGCGCCGGGCAACGACCGCACGCTGCTGGCTTACAGCAACGAGTTGCCGCGCTATTTCACGCGCGATGCCGCCGGAAAGGTGAATACCGCCGCACGCTGGCCGGGCTGGGATGCCTGGATTGCCTCCGCAATTCCCGCCGACGACAGTCTGCCGCCCCAGTTGATTCGTGGCACGCTCATGACCGGGCTCTACGGACTGGACGGCATCGACAACTACGAGAAGTTGCTATACCGGTTGTCTGGTTACCAGGCCGTCGAGCACCTCTGCCTGGTTCCCACCACTTACCAACTCCCCGAGGGCGCGTCTCTCGTCCTGAGCAATCTCTCGCAGAACTACCTCGCCAAACAGACCGATCTCGAAATGGCCGATGCCGAGTTGGACGTCACCATTCTGGGAGACCGTCCCGGCAACCTCACCACCGAAGAGCCCTATGGCCGTATCGAAGGCACCTGGCCGAATTACAGACTCTCCTTCCTGAATCCCGAAGCCGAGATCCGCATCGCGCTCGCTTACCAGGGTGAGCGCATCGTCTGGTGGACCGATCTTCCCGGCCGGTACACGCATTTCTCGGCGTTTGGCACGTTCGACGCAACCGTCGAGTATTCCCGAGGCACCACCATCACCGATCCGCACCGCCCGGTTCCCGACTCGCAGAAGCTGCGGTTTCAGGCACGCGGAACCGTGGAACACATCGCAGCCCGTGAGCCGTTCGCGTTTGACTGGCTGTGGCTGCCGATGCGGTACCTAGGCCGCTGGTTCCCATCGTTGAAGCCGATCCTCTATCACCACGAGGTCGTCATCGGCGACGGTCTCGAGGGCGGTATCCTGCACGCCCGCGCCTTCGGCGTGGATTTCCGAAACGGCGGCGGCCTGTTCGCCGGGGCGGTCTATCATCGAATAAAGCATCTCGCCGTGAGTTACGCCGCAGCGGACGCCATAGATAACTGCGGCGGGTTAGGGGCGCTGACGCCGGTGTACCGTAGCTGGGACGTGCGTGCCTCTACCGACGCCGGCGAATTGGCTTACACCGCGACGCGCACGCATCCGCCGGCCATGGCCGGTCCGAACACGAATCAATATCACTTCACTTTCCAGGGCACCTGGCTCGGAGCGCCGCTTACCGGCCGCGGCTTCGGGGAGTACATCCACTTATAGGACACGCATGAAGCCCGCGTACGATTTCGTCATTATCGGCTCCGGCTTCGGTGGCTCGGTCTCCGCTTACCGTCTTACCGCGGAGCAGAAGCGGCTCGGCAGACCAGCCTCGGTGTGCGTAATGGAACGCGGCAAGCGCTATCTGCGCGGCCAATTCCCGCGCGATGTCGGCCGCCCCAAGGACTTTAGTTTCCGCAACGAAGGCCGCGATGGCTGGCACGGCATCTTCGACGTGCGTAGCGGCGATAACATCAGCGTCCTCTGCGGCGCCGGCGTCGGCGGCGGCTCGCTGGTGTATCTCGATGTGCAGGTGGACGCATTCGCTTCCACGTTCGACATCGTGGGTCCCGAAGGCCGCAGGCGCTGGCCTTCCACGGTCAACTGGCATGAAGAGATGCCGGGCTACTACGCGCGCATGGAATCCATGTTGCGGCCGTCGCCGATTCCCGACCCGCCGCTTAAGACGATCGCTTTGCGCGAAGCCGCACACGGCGCCGGGATGGCAGAGCGCTTTAAGCTGGTGGACCTGGCCGTTTTCTGGGGCAAGCAGGGCGGCGAGCGCGGCGTGGTGTTCAACGACCCCTACCAGCGCGGCGGCCCTCCGCAAGGCGCCTGCCAGATGTGCGGCGAATGTTTTCTGGGCTGCAACACGCACTCCAAGAATACGCTCGACCTCAACTATCTCTGGTTTGCGGAGCGCGCCGGCGCGGAGGTCTTTTCGCAACATCGCGTGACCCGCATCGAGCCGCGGCCTGGCGGTGGATACACGGTCTATTTCGACGATCTCGCCGCGCAATCGCCCGGCTCCGTGACCGCCCGCAACGTGGTGGTTTCCGCCGGTACCACCGGGAGCACGGAGCTCATGCTCAAGTGCAAGCACGGGTACCGCAGCGGCCGCACACAGTTCGCTCCTACCATGCCACGCATCAGCGAGATGCTGGGCCGTTACTTCTCCGGCAACGGCGATTTCGGCGCGGTGGCGTTCCAGTCGCGGCGCGTGACCGAGCCCGCCGTCGGTCCAACGATTACTGCCGCGATCGATTGCCGCGACCTGCTGGACGGGCACGGGTTTTATATCGAAGACGGCGGCATTCCCGAAGTTCTGCGCGCCAACATGCGGCTCTATCCCGGTGGCGTCTCGACCGGCCAACGCGTGCTGCACTGGCTGCGCGGCCTGGTCTCCACGAGAACGCCCGCCAGTCTCGCCGAACAGGTTTTCGATCTGCTCGATCTCGAAGCGGTGCGCAACGCGCTGGTCTATCTCACCATGGGCATCGACGCCGCCGATGGCGTCATGTCGATTGACCAGGCGGGGCAGTTACAGATCCATTGGGACCATACGCAGAGCATGCGCTACCTGCGCAAGGTGGAGGAGACCCTGCGGGCCATCTCGGAGACGCCCGTGCCGGGCAGCGACGGCCCCGGCATCGCCGCCAATCTGATGCTCAACCCGACGTGGAGTTTCAACAAGCATCTGCTCACCCTGCACCCTTTGGGCGGCTGCCCGATGGGCGACGACGAAACCATGGGTGTAGTGAGCCCGGCCGGCGAGATTTTCAACTACCCGGGCTTGTACATCACGGACGGATCCATCATCCCCACGGCGCTTGGGCCGAATCCGTCCAAAACCATCGGCGCGGTTTCGGAGCGCGTCGGCGACCACATCATCGCCAAAGGGATCTGATCTATGCTCCGAAACCCCTTCGCCTGGATCCGCCAACACCCCGTGAGATGCGCTGTCTATGCGCTCCTCGTGGCCGGTGCAGTGTGGGCGGGGCTGACGGCGCGGGGCGTCCTCAAAGGCGAGCGGAACGCGCTACTCACGCGCATCGCGCAAGGATCTCTGCTGCGCAACTGGGTGGATCGCGAATTTCATATCCGCTACTCGATCGACTCTGTGGCGGTGGTCCCAACGTGCGGGCTCGAGATCGACGTTCGCGGGGTGAATGTCGAACTGGCGCGCGGCGTTTCGGGCGGTCTCGACGAAGCCAAGGTTTGCGTGTCCGGCAGCGGGGAACTCTACGGCATCCGCGCCGGCGACAAGATGGTCGCGGTCCAGGCGGTGCAGTTCGATTGGCCCAAATCCATCTCGGGTTCGGGATTCTCCTGGGGCGACCGGGATGGCGAAATGGTTTCGGCGGCGGCATTCACAGCCTCACCCGGCGACATTTCGGGTTCGCTACAGAATCTCCGCGTGCTCACTATCGCCAGCGTTGATTCCGCGTCCGCAACGCTTGCGCCACTCGCGGGGTCGGCCATAACTGTGAAAAACGCCGCTGCCCGGGGCATCAAGCTGGATGTCGATCCAGCCACCATCGCCCTCGCGCCGGCTCGTTTGCAGGCTGCTGCCAGCGCCTTGCAGGCCATGGGCGCGGCGGCGCTGCCGCTCCCGGCGCAGTGGAGTGCCACCGCGCGCAGGTTGCTGGTGGAACTCCTGATCGCCGCGGCGATCCTGCTGCTGGCGCTGAAAGCCGTGCTGACGCGCGCGCCCGCCGCCATCGCCTGGCGTGTCGCCGCGATTCTGGCGCCGTTCGCCGCATTGCCTTTGCTTGCACTCACCAATTCCTGGCTGGCCATCGTGATTGCAGCGCCGCTGATCGCCATCGCACTTTGGGCCTTGGCCTACCGGCACGCCGCGTATTGGCACCAGCGTTGGGAACCGGCTGCGGTCGATGTTCCTGCGGTGTTGCTCGCCCTGCTTTTGATCGTGCTGTGGAACTGGCCGGCGATTGCCACACCACAAATTCCGGCCATCAATCAGGTCACCGTGGTGCAGGTTGATGTTGAGGATATCGCCGCTACCGTTCATCAGCCCGCGTGCGGCGCTTCCGGCGTGGTCCACGTTGCGGTGTTTCAAGCCGGGGTCGCCAATCTCCGTGTTGCCCTCAACGGCTCCTCGCTGAAAAGCGTCGATATCCAGCGGGCCTTCGCCAACGGCAATGTGCAGACCGGTGCGCTGGCCGATCTGCAGCGCATCCGGTTCCTGCCAGCTGCGTGGAAGACGACTCCGCCTGTCGCCTTCTGTGCCGCCGTCACGCTTCGCAATAGCGGGCCAGCCGATTTACCCGATGCCGCCTGCTCCGCCGGCATGAAGGCTCCCGCCGTGGTCGCCCGCGCCGCGGTGGACTACACCGCCCAGCAAGCTCGCTTCACCGCCGATTGGAACGGCGCGCCGGCGCCGGTCGCCGTGGCCGGCTCCGCCAATCTGCAAGGCGCGCAGGTGGACGATCTTCACACCAAGCCCGGCGCATCGGTTCATATTGCCAAGGCGTCCGCGAGCGTCGCATGGCCGCAATCGATCACCGCCAACGTGCGAGTCGAAGGTGTGGAAGCGAGCGGCGTCACCGTCGACAAGGTTGTCTTGAATGCGCGCACGCCCATGCCGTGCACCTCCGGCCCCACCAGCGTAGCCGCCGACCTCGGCAAGACGCGATATTCGTTCGGCGGCAACGATGTGCAGCTCGATGGCGCGACATTTGCGTTCGCCCGCCCCGATTCCAGCAAGATCTCAGCCACGGTGCACACCGGACGCCTGAGCTTGAACGGTCCGGTCGAAGCCAGCATTCCCGAATCCGAGTTGCACGTGGAGGGAAGCACCTCGCGTGAGCAGATTCCCCAGAAGTTGACTGCGCAAACCACCTTCACTACCGCGGCCGTTGGTTTCTCCGCTCCCATTCGCCTCACTGCCAATCTGTGGAGCGGCGATTGGCAGTTGCCGGATCAATCTCTCACAATCCGGCAACAGATCACCTCGCGGATTCCTCCGACGATCGGGCTCGAATTGCAGGCATCCGGCGGAGTCACGTCTGTGGCGAGTCCTCTGCAGGCCAACGCGCGTGCACAGGTTCGCATCCCGCAGCTTATCCCCGATGCCGGCCCCACCAATATCGAGCTTAACGATCTGCGTGTCGAGGGTGCCTGGGACGCCGTCAACGGTCTCGCACCGGCCAACATTTCGAGCGGGTGGAACATCGTAAGGCTCACCGACATTCCCAGCGGCTTTCAGCTCAATGAAGTTTCCACGCTTCATCTGTCGACGCACGGCGAGATGCTCGAAGCACCCACGTTCGAAGTTCCGCAAATCGCAGCGTTTTCGATCCCGCAGGAAACCCGTTTTCGTCTGCAAGGAACGCCGCAATCCATCACCATCTCCATTGATGGCGGTGAACAAGTCACGCTGGACAAGATCGAGACGCAGAATCTTAAGGCCTCTCTAGCAGGGCTGAAGCTCGCTTCCCTCGACATGGATACCAGCGCGCAAGTGAAACGCGCGCACGCGGCCTTCCCGGTTTCCGCCCACACGCATCTCACGGACGCGTCGATCGACACCGTTCTCGCAGCGCCAATCGGCGCGGAGCTCTCGATTGCGCCGCAAGCGCTGCACTTCGGCCTCAAGCAGCCCCTCGATACCGGAAAGCTACTGAACGAAGTGGGCTTCTCACTAGATGGCATCCAACCGCAAACCACGCTCACGGACCTCCAGGCCGACGTGACCTTCGCCGGCAAGAATCTTGCGGGGCTGGATGTTAGCGGCACTCTTGCCGCGGGCCCGCTGGCCGCGGGCAACAGTTTCGAAATCTCTCAACAGGCCCCCGCGACATTCCATGTTGCCGCCCCGGAACTTCCCAAAGTCACGGTCTCCGCTTCCGCGCCCGGCGTCGCCGTGACTCTCAATGGCGGCAAGCTGCGCGCTTCCGCCGCCGCCGACGTGGCCCTGAACCTTACACTCGCTTCCTCTCCGCAATCGCCGCTCTTCGCGCAGCTCAGCGATGCCGCCGCCGGCTTGAGCGATCACATCCAAAAGGCCACGCAGGTTTTTGGCGCGGAAACCGCTTCCGCCTACCCGCTCCGTTGGAATCTCGAAGTATCCGGCGGAAGTCCCACGGTTTCGCTCACTCCCGATCGGATCGCGATCAACGCGAACACGGTGCTCCGCCGCATCGACATCGGGCAGGAAACCATCGATGGCTCGGTGGATCTTCATGCCGGCGCGCGCCTCGATGAAGACCATCTGCTGTTCGATCTGAACGCGCCAGCTGACATCGGCGCTCTCGGCCGCCGCTGGCAGCTCAACACGCGGCTTCTCCTCGCGCTGCGAAAGGATCTGCTGCCGGGAACCGGGGGAGAGCTTTTCGATAGCACGTTCTACGGCCGCATTGGCGGCACTGCCCAGCCCGGTGCCGACCCGGTCCGGGTAGCCATCGGTTACGGCGACGCCCTCCAGATTAACGCTGCGTTCCAGCAACCCTTTACTTCGGGGACCATCGGCGGCCTGGCGCAGGCCGCCATCCGCTGGCAGAACGGCGCCGCCAGCGTAGATAGCTTCGGCACATTCACGTTCCGGGGGCTCGAAGCGGGCGCCATCGCGCTTCCCAATCCTTATCTCGAAGACCGCCTCGATGGTGACGTTCGCTTCAGCACCAAGGAGTTTCTCGCCGACCGCCTGCTGGTGCCGCAGTTGCTCGCCGACGCGTCCCGTGTGCACCAGTTGGATCGCATCGATTTTTCCGCGCAGGTCCGCAGCGCCGCCGATGGCGCCCACCTGCCGGGCATTCTCCAGACGGCCAGCGGCATCACGTTGAAGCCCGCCAACCAATTCGTGCAGCTTCTCACCAACAACCTCAACCTCACGCTTCCGCCGCGGGCCTTGCAGTACAACCAAATGGCGCTGGATTTTCGCGTGCAACAGGGCCAGGTGCAAACCGAGCCGGTGCTGCTGACGCTCAGTGGCGTCCAAGTCTTCGGCGTCGCGGGCCTCGCTCTGGATTCCAAAGTGCGCATTTTGTGGGGTGGGCGCGGTCGCGAGCCAGCTCCCCTGTTGCGCGATCTTATTTACACCGCTGAAAGAGTTATGGAGCGCTAATTGTATGTCGAGATATGTGCCGCTAGTTATTGTGTTTCTGACCATCGCGCTCCCAGCTTGCAAGAAGAACCCCCAGCTCGGAACCGTGGCCGTTGACGTTTACATCCACCCCGAGTCTTCCAGCTCCGATGACGTCATGCTGCAGACCGCGATCCGCACCAAGCTCGATGCCGACACCTCGACCGCCGGGAAGGTGCAAGTTCGCGTCGCCGGGTTGCTGGTGGTGCTGACCGGCGACGTGTCGAAGAAGGAGGCTTCCGACAAGGCCGAACAGATCGCGCGCAATACCAGGGTGACCATCGACAACAATCCGCCCATCGCGGCGGAAAACGTGAAGAATCTGATCAAGGTGGGGAATTAGTGTCGTGAATCAGAAATTCATGGAACAAGTTCGTAGCGAGGGGCGGTCCCCCTGGACCGCGGCCGACGCCCTCGTCGGCCTTGTTTCCGGCATTGGAATAAGGCCCGCAGAGAGCCGGACCCAGGGGATCGGCGCGGGCGAGGGCGCCCTCCCCACGAAGACCGGCGTCTCGAACTTGATAGAAAGGACGCTAGCGTGACCGCGCCGTCCTTCTCCTTTTGGTACGTGTTCGCCACCAACGGTGTGGATGGATTCCTGCTGGACCTTGTCCGGCGGCCCGGCGAGTCTTTGGCGCGCCTGGTGACCTACCGGCAAGGCCGCCCTCCGCGCATCGTGCGCCACGGCTTCCAACCTGCCGACCTGAACGGCGTTCCGGGCGCTCTGGGCGTGGACCTCGGCGGCATCGCCCTCGACGCTCTGGGCTGCCGCAGCGCTCTGCCCGGCATGGCCCTCAAGGCCCGGTTCGCACTGAACGGCCGCAGCATGCGATTTGTGCCCGGCTTCGTCACCTGGTGGTTCGACAACGTTCCCGATTTTTACTCTCGTTATGGCGGCATCGAGGAAGCCACCTGCGAAGGCGCCCGATATAAGGATGCGCCGTTCATCTGTTCGACCTATTCGGTGGAATCGCTCGCCACCGCCCGCTGGGTCTTGATCTCAGCGCCGCGCTTCGCCGCTACCGATCTTGCGTTCGAAATAAGCGCCGCACGCCTGTTGGGCCGCTGGATGCCCACCGCGTGGGTGTTCCATGCCGGGCGCGAATACCACTTGAACTCCGCGCTCGACAGCCTCTTTCGCGTGCGCATCGGCCGTGCCGGGGAGGTGGAGGCCGGTGAGCGTATTTTCACGGCATCCATCCGGGCGTCCGGGCTGCACGTCGACGTGGAAGCGCGCGGCCCCATCGATCAGTTCGCGCGCCTGGATGCCGAGGGCCAAACCGAGATTCACACCACGCTGTTCGGCACCTGCCGGGCAAAGGTTGCCTCGGCGGGCCAGACTTTCGTGGCCGAACGGAACTGTTTGCTCGAGTTGAAGAACTAAGCGTTGCAGTATGAAACCGGGAGAGAACATGGCGGACGACATCATCTTTCAGCCGCTGCACTTCAGAAACCTGACAGTGAAGAACCGCATCTTTCGCTCCAACATCTCCGGCCGCTTCGATAACTTCGACGGCTCCGGCAGTAACACGCGGCTCAACTGGGAAGAGAAGTTCGCGCGCGGCGGCGTAGGCGCGATTCTTTCGTCGTTTGTCTCGGTGTCCGTTCGCGGCCGTATCATGCCTAATTACGCCATCATCGACTCCGACGACAAGATTCCCTTCTGGCGCGAGGTCGGCAAACGCGTGCACGAATACGACTGCCGTTTCATCCTCCAGCTCAGCCATTCCGGCCGCCAGCAGGACGTTCCCGGCGTGGAGAACCAGTTCCGCAAACCGCTCAGCGCCACAGACCGAACCGAGACGTTCGATGGCTTCGTGCCGCAAATGATGACGCGAGACGACATCCGCCAGACGGTCCACGATTTCGGACAGGGCGCCAGGCGCGCGCGCGAAGCCGGGCTCGACGGCGTCGAAACCCACTCCGCCAACGGATACCTGTTCACCCAGTTCCTCAGCTCCGGCATCAACAATCGTAAAGACGAATACGGCGGTCCGTTGCAAAATCGCGCGCGGTTCCTGCTGGAGGTGATCGCCGAGATCCGCAAGCAGGTGGGCAACGATTTTCACGTGCAGGTCAAGATCAACGGCAATGATTATGGAAACGCCGTCTTTCCGTGGGAAGGCAAAGGCAACACCGTCGAGGACACCATTCAGATCTGCCGCTGGCTGGAAGAGGCGGGCGTGGATGCGGTGCACATTTCCGGCGGCAGCTCTTTCCCGCACCCCTTCAATCCGCCCGGCGGTTTCCCCATCGATTGGGCGCTGCGCACCTTCGATGTGATGCTCTCGAGCGGCGCGTTCACCTTCCAACGCTACCTGATCTTCCGTTACCGGCCGCTGCGCCCGTTGTTCAATTTCTTCTGGAATCGCAGCAAGCCCGATATCGTCGAGGGCATCAACGCCGATGCCGCCCGCCAGATCAAGAGCCATCTCAAGATCCCGGTACTGGTGACCGGCGGATTTCAGACTGCGTCCATCATTCGCCGCTATATCGATGAGGGCTACTGCGACGCTGTCAGCATCGCGCGAGCGCTGGTTGCGAATAATGACCTGGTCAAGAGTTTCGCATCCGGCAAAGACATTCCAGACCGTCCCTGCACCCACTGCAACAAGTGCCTGGTCAACGCCATTAAGAATCCGCTGGGCTGTTATGAACTCTCGCGCTTCGACGGGGATTACGACCGCATGATCCAGGAGGTGATGACCGTCTTTCACCCCTCGCCCTTCGACCCGGTCGCCGCCCAGGGAGGAGACTAGCCATGGCCGAACCACTCACCCCTATCGAGCAGACCGAACGGAGCATGGCGGCGCGCGTGGTGACGGTCGTCATCATGGTGGTCTACATCCTCGGCCTGTTTCTCTACCGCCGCTTCAATCCGAACTTTCCGGTGGTCTATACGCCCATCGAAGACCACTTTAAGTACGGCTCCATCGGCAGTGAAGCGGCGAACGGCATTCCTTACTGGATCTGGAAAGTGCTGCCCGACATGTTTCCGGATAAGCTTTCCGGCAACGGCTATGCTTCCTTCGGATTCGTGTATGAACCCGGCCAGGAAATCCCCATCGGCCTGGCGAAGAGGCGCGTCCTCATCGACCGGCTGGGCATGAACTGCGCCATCTGCCACACAGGCACCGTTCGCGACACGCCCGATTCCACGCCGCGCATCTACCTCGGCATGCCAGCCAACACTTTCGATCTGCAATCGTATCTCCGCTTCCTGATGGCGTGCGTAGCGGACGGCCGGTTCACCGCGGATAACGTGGTGCGTGCCATCAAGGCCAGAAAGAGCCTCGACCCTCTGGAGACTTTCGTGTATGAGCAGGCCGTCTACCAGACGCGCGAAGTCTTGTTGCAACGCAGCATGCAGACCGCCTTCATGAGTTCGCGTCCCGATTGGGGGCCCGGGCGGGTGGATACTTTCAACCCTTACAAGACCGTGCAATTCAACTTCCCGATGACCAACGACCACACCGTTGGCACTACCGACCTGCCTTCCATCTGGAACCAGACGCCGCGCCGCGGAATGCAGCTTCATTGGGACGGCAACAACGATCTGATGGAGGAACGCAACAAGAGCGCAGCCCTTGGCGCCGGGGTCACTCCCGTCACCATCGATCTCAAATCCATGAAGCGCGTCGAAGACTGGCTGCTCGACGGCCTGCAAGCGCCTAAGTATCCTTATGCCATCGACGAGAACCTGGCCGCGCAGGGCGCGCCCCTTTACAAAACTCATTGCGCCAGTTGTCACGACTTCGGATCGGCATACGTTGGCAAGGTTACACCCATCGGCGAGATCGGTACCGACCGCGGCCGCCTCGATTCCTACACCTATGAGTTCGCCTCCAACATGAACCTGCTCTACGCCGGATATCCGTGGCGCTTCACGCATTTCCGCAAGACGGACGGGTACGCCAACATGCCTCTCGATGGCGTCTGGCTGCGCGCGCCGTATCTGCATAATGGCTCTGTCCCGACGCTGCGCGATCTGCTGGAAGCTCCAGATGCGCGTCCCAAGAAGTTCTATCGCGGCTACGATGTCTACGAACGCAAAAAGGCCGGCTTCGTTTCCGACGTCTCCCAGGAAAAGGGCAAGAAGTACTTTCTCTACGACACCGCGCTTCCCGGCAACGGCAACGGCGGGCATCTCTACGGCACCCAGCTTTCGCCGGCGGAAAAGGATGCGCTGGTGGAATACATGAAGAAGCTTTAGAAAATGAAACTCACTTATGAAAGCACGGGCAAGCTAAAGCGTGCCCTACCAAAGCCTGGTAGGGCACGCTTTAGCTTGCCCGGCAACACTAGGATCCGACCATGAACCAATTCTCCTATTTCCGGTCCCGGCGTTTCCGCAGGCTGCTGCTGGTCAGCCTGGTGTTTATCGCCCTCATCGGAACGTTCTTCTGGTACAAGCTGTTTCGCACTGTGATCACGGTTTACGCCGATCCGGTGGAACACTTCAAGTACGGCTCTATCGGAATCGAAGTGCCGGCGGGCCTCCCGTATTGGATCTGGGTGGTGCTGCCGCGCATTTTTGCCGACAAGCTGCCCGGTCCCGGCGGCTACGTGGCGCTCGGCGCCTCCTGGGAGATGGGCAAGGAGATGCCCATCGGCTTCACCAAGGAGATCGTCGGCATCCCGCGGGTGGGCGTCAACTGCGCCGGCTGCCACACAACTTCGGTGCGCTCCGCTCCGAATGAAGCGCCGCAATTCTATTTCGGCGGCCCCACCAGCCGGTTTCAGCCGCAAGGCTACGTGCGCTTCCTGTTCGCTTGCGCCCACGACGACCGCTTCACCTCCGCCAATATCATGAAGGCCATCCTTGCCATCTATGACATGCCCCTGGTGGACCGCTTGCTCTACCGCTACCTCATCATCCCGGCGACCAAGAGCGCGCTTCTGAAAAGCGAGAAGGACGACTACTACTGGATGCCAGAGCGCCCCGACTGGGGCCCGGGGCGTACCGATATGAACCCGTTCCAGCGGCAAGTGATGCGGTTGCCCGACGACCACACCATCGGCAGCACCGACGTCATGGCCATCTGGAACGAGCGCGCGCACGAAGGCATGCTGCATCATTCCGACGGACTGAATACCACGCTTACTGAATCCGTGCGAAGCGCGGCGCTGGCGGCCGGCGCCACCAAGAGTTCCATCGATATCCCCGCGCTCGACCGCGTGGAGGCGTGGCTCATGGACCTTCCCGCGCCGAAATACGCGTTTGCCATCGACCAGGCCTTGGCCGCCAAAGGCCAACCCATCTTCAGCCAGCATTGCGCCGGTTGCCACGCTTTCGGCGGGCCGCGCACCGGCACTGTAGTTTCGCTGGCCGAAGTGGGCACAAACCCAAACCGCAATAGGCACTGGCCGCAATCGTCGGCCGACGCCTTCAACAGGTGGGCCGACGGCTATCCGTGGGCCTTCCATCACTTCCGCAGTTCCGATGGCTATCTGTCTGTTCCTCTGGACGGCGTCTGGCTGCGCGCGCCGTATCTGCACAACGGCTCCGTGCCCAACATGCGCGAACTGCTCTCGCCGCCCGACCAGCGGTCCAAGATCTTCTACCGCGGCTACGACGTGTACGATCAGGCGAACATGGGCTTCGTCTCCTCCGGCCCGCAGGCTGAACTGGAGGGCTTCCGCTTCGATACGTCGATTCGCGGCAATTCGAGCCAGGGACACTTCTACGGCAGCGATCTCAGCGCCGCCGATAAGCAGGCGTTGATCGAATATTTGAAAACTCTTTGAAGGAGACGGTGACATGGGAAAGCCGTTAAACCTGCAAGTGGTAGTGATTAGCGGAGCAGCTTCGGGAATCGGACGCGCCTCCGCCAAGAGATTCGCCGCAGGGGGCGCGCGCGTGGTGGTAGGAGGACGCAGCGCTTCCGGAATCGCCGCGATTCTGCAGGACATCGAGGACGCCGGCGGCCAGGCGGTCGGTATGGAAATGGACGTTTCGCGCCGCGATCAGGTGGAAGCGCTTGCCGCTCTGGCCATCCAAACGTACGGCCGAATCGACACCTGGGTGAATAACGCCGGCGTGTCGATCTACAGCCGCTTCGAAGACGTCACCGAGGAAGAAGTCCGCCGCCTGTTCGATGTCAACTTCATGGGCCAGATGTACGGCATGTGGACCGCGCTCCCGCTGCTGCGCCAGAATGGCGGCGGCACCATCATCAATCTGGCGTCGGTGGTGGGCAAACGCGGCTTGCCGCTGCAAAACTTCTATAGTGCGACTAAGTTCGCAATTATTGGGCTCACCGAAGCGGTGCGCGTGGAACTGGAGACGGAAAAGGAAAACATCGCCTTGTGCGCTATCTGCCCGCCGTCGGTCGATACGCCCTTCTATGACAATGCGCTGTCGAAAATGGGCAACTGTTCGAAGCCGCTGCCCATCGTGGTGTCAGCAGACCGGGTGGCGCGGGATGTGGTGAAGTGCGCGGTGCGCGCCCGCCGCGAAGTGTGGGTCGGGCTGATTGGAAAGGCCTTCGTCACGCTCAGCGTTCTCTTCCCCTGGATGATGGATCGCTACGTCACCAGCCTTGGCTACAAAGCGCAGATGACCGACGAACCCACTGGAGAGGCGGCCCTGTTCAAGCCAACGTCGATGATCGGCGAGAGCGGCGACTGGTCCGCGTGGGGAAAGAGAGAGCACGCCGTCAAATCGTAACTGCTAGGAGGATAGTGATGGGAACGGAACGATTTTGGAAAATTCACTGGGCCGTCGCCGTCTGGCACAACGTCATCGGCGGTGTAGGCCTTCTTTTTTTGGGCGACTGGGTTTACACCCGTGAGGGGCTGCACCCGCCGGTGCCCGGCGTGAACTATCTTCGCTGGATGCTGCTGATCCTGGTCTTCGCTTACATGTATTACATGGTCTACAAGGACCTGTATAACACCGAGAACGTTGTCAAGGCCGGCATCTTCGGAAAGATCGCGTCGGCGTCCCCCGACCTGTACTACCTGGTGTTCAAAACCGGAGTGGCCAAGATCTTCTGGATCACGGTCTGCACCGACTACACGTTTGCCATCACGTTTTTCATCTTCCTCGGTTTCGTGAGAAAGCAAAAAGCGCTGACGGCCGCCGGGGCCCAGCATTAGAGGTGATTTATGGCAACAGTCGCAACCGCTCCGCAAACTTCCCCGCTGCAAGTCAACATCTACGACGGGACGCGTCAGGCAATCGCCGGTGACGTTCCGATCCTGTATACGATCACGGACGGAGGGAACAACCAACTCTTGCGCAACAGTCGTCCGCCCGGCACCGTTTTCGACGTGCCGTTCTACGACAACTTGTTCGATAACTATACCGTTCTAACCTTCGCCGATGGTTACGACCAGGCTGGCTTCACGCCCATCGCCTGCTCGCCCGGCGTCCATCAGATGCTGGATGTGATGCTGCTCAAGAAAAACGCCGGCTTCAACTTTGCAGCAGCGCAGTGGGACCGGCTTGCAGCCTCCAACCCGCTGCTCTCCGGTATTCTTGCGCATGGCGCGGCCGATGACAACGCCGCGCGCGACCGTTATAGCCAACTCATGGAAGAGCGCTCGGCCGTGCTTGCCTGCCTGCTGAACATCACTACCGCCATGGCTGCCATTCCCCTGCGCACGGGCAGTCCCTTGAATTACTTCAAAGAGCTGATTTGGGACGACACCATGGCGCAGGACCGCTTTTACGGCTGGGCCGACCCGGCGCTTTATGACGAAGTGAAGCTAGCCGCTTCGCACGGGGTGTTCTCACGCGAGGCGGACTTCGCCCTCTTCCACACCGGGGCCACCGACAGCTACAAGCAGATCCAGTTCGGCGAAGCCAACGTGCAACTTACGTTCCACGCCGACGACACCAAGGTGATCGACGGCCTGACCTGCATCAAAATGGAGCCCGACATCGATTACTACAAAGACCTGGCTGCTCATGCACTGCTCGAGGTGATCACGAATGCAATTAGCGGAAGCCTGACCGATCCGCGTCAAGTATATGTCTTACGGTGGATAGCCGGTCGCCACGCCGGAGTGGCGGAATTCGATCCACCATATGTGATCGCCTAAAAAAGACAGAGGAGCCTACGTGCCAACAATCCAACTTACCGATCAATTCGGGCTCGACGTGGACGTCAAGACCGACATCCTCTCCTCGTTGGAGAAATACGCCGCCAACTTATCCAAGCTCTCGTTCACGAACCTGAATCTCCAATCGCTCGCCGACCTCACGCTGGCGAACCCATCCGTCACCAGCCTCCACGCCGGCCTGAATCTCGATCAGCCGGTCAGCATCGGTTCGGGCGGTGTGACCCTCCAACTAGATGCCGGCGTCAGTGGAACCATGGATATCTATGTGCCTCCCGCGGCTGGCGGGTGCCTGTTTGACTCCGACCCTTACGGCGACACCATCCCGGTGGCTGCTTCGGAGCGATACGTTTCGATCGAGCTCGGCGCCTCGGCGGGCCCCGACATCAGTGCCACCGTCAACCAGCTGACCTTCGGCTTCCAGCCAGGCGTCAAAGTATCCCTTGCCAATTACCACAAGTTCGAAACGCAGCCGGCTGCGCCCACCATTATCGAAG
>Ga0209415_10003704_pt1 | contig 28396 bp, 21 predicted proteins | sample PeaSoiSIISIP2007_FD_187696 | JGI IMG/M metagenome (GOLD analysis project Ga0209415, IMG submission 187696) | Peat soil microbial communities from Weissenstadt, Germany - SII-SIP-2007 (SPAdes) (version 2) | ecosystem: Environmental > Terrestrial > Soil > Wetlands > Peat | place: Germany... | reverse complement strand
CCCGCCAGGAGCCCGCCGGTCGGTGACACTGCGGGCGACCCTACCCGAGCGGCCGTTGTGCCAGTGTGTTCCGATGCACGTCGGGATCCTCGGTGGGACCGGGCCCCTCGGCCGGGGGCTCGGGTTGCGGCTGGCCGCGGCCGGGGCGTCGGTGACCATCGGCTCGCGCCACGCCGAGCGGGCGGCGGAGGTGGTGGGTGCGCTCCATGACCGCTGGCCGCGGCACCTGGCCATCGAGGGGGCCGCCAACGAGGGGGCGGCGTCGTGCGAGGTCGTGGTGGTGGCCACCCCGTGGGACGCCGTCGTGTCCACCGTGGGTGTTCTGGCCGGCCAGCTCGACGCCAAGGTGGTCATCTCCGTCGTCAACGCCCTGGTGAAACAGGGCCGCGAGATGCACGCCGTGGTCCCTCCCCGGGGTTCGATGGCCGCCGCGGTGCAGGCCGCCGCACCCGGGGCCCTGGTGGTGGCGGCCGGGCATCACCTGCCGGCGTCGGACCTCGAGGACCTCGACGCCGTGTTGGGCTCCGACGTCCTGGTGTGCTCGGACCACCGCGAGGCGACGGGCGTCGCCATGGCCCTGCTGGCCTCGATCGAAGGCCTGCGGCCGCTCGACGCCGGCAGCCTGGCCCAGGCGGCGGCCATCGAGGCCTTCACCGCCGTGCTCGTGACCATCAACGTTCGGTACAAGGCGCACAGCTCCCTCGGGCTGACGGGCCTCGGGGATGTCTGAGCCCACGATGGACGCCACCGGCGTGCAGGAGATGACCAGGGTCACGCCATGATGCGGCTCTTCGACACCCCACGGGGCGAGGTGGTCCCCTTCGAGCCCAAAGACGTGGTCTCGATGTACTCGTGTGGCATCACGCCCTATGACTCGGCCCACGTCGGCCACGCCCAGGTGTACCTGACCTTCGACATCCTTCAGCGACGGCTCATCGACCTCGGCCACCAGCCCCGGTTGGTGCGCAACGTCACCGACGTCGACGACGACATCCTGCGCAAGGCGCGCGAGCTCGGTGTCCACTACCTCGACCTCGCCGCCGAGGAGATGGCCCGCTTCGACGCCAACATGGCTGCCCTGGGGCTCCTCCCGGTGTACAGCGAGCCCCGGGCCACCTCGGCCATCTCCGACATCCTCTCGCTCATCGGGGCGGTGCTCGACGGGGGTCACGCCTACAGCTCGGGGGGGTCGGTGTACTTCGACATCTCGTCGTTCCCCCGGTTCGGCCAGGTGAGCCACCTGTCGCGCCCGGAGATGCTGGTGCTCGCCACCGAGCGCGGCGGGCGTCCCGAGGACCCCAACAAACGCGACCCGCTCGACTTCGTGCTGTGGCAGCCGTCAGCCCCCGACGAGCCGTCGTGGGAGTCGCGCTGGGGCCGGGGCAGGCCGGGATGGCACATCGAATGCTCGGCTCTCGCCATGCGCGAGCTGGGTGTCACCGTGGACCTCCACGGCGGGGGACGCGACCTCGTGTTCCCCCATCACGAATGCGAGACGGCCCAGTCCGAGTCGGTGACGGGCACCTTGTTCTCGCGCCACTGGCTGCATGTGGGGATGGTGGGGCTCGACGGCGTCAAGATGTCGAAGTCGCTCGGCAACCTGGTCTTCGTGGCCGACCTGTTGAAGGACTGGGAGCCCATGGCGGTGCGCCTGGCCCTGCTCGGACACCACTACCGCCGCGACTGGGACTGGGCCCCCGCCGACCTCGAGGGCGGCGCGGCGCGCCTCGACCGGTGGCGCGTCGCCGGGGCCAAGGGTGACCCCCGCCCTGAGGCGCTCGACGAGGTGCGCCGTGTCCTGGACCACGATCTGCAGGTGCCCGACGCCCTGCGGGTGCTCGACGACGAAGCCGCCGCGGGCCGCGCCGTGGGCCGGGCGGCGGCGCTGTTGGGGGTGGAGCTGTGATAACGGTCCGACTGCCCGACGGTTCGACCAAGGAGCTCGAGGACGGGGCGACCGGGCTGGAGTTGGCCCGGTCCATCGGCCCGCGCCTGGCCAAGGCGGCGGTGGCGGTCGAGGTCGACGGGGTCAGCACCGACCTCGGGGCGCCGCTGCGCGACGGGGCCGAGGTGGCGGTCATCACCGAGGACAGTGACGCCGGGCGGGTCGTCCTGCGCCACTCCACCGCTCACGTGCTCGCCCAAGCCGTGCTGGCGCTGTGGCCCGGAGCTCACTACGCCATCGGGCCCGCCATCGCCGATGGCTTCTACTACGACTTCGAGCTTCCCGGCGGGGCCACCTTCAGCGACGACGACCTCGAGCGCATCGAGGAGAAGATGCGCGCCATCATGGCCGAGGACCAAGCCTTCGTCCGTGAGGAGCATTCCGTGGAGGAGGGTCTCGCCCTCTTCGCCGACCAGCCCTTCAAACGCGAGATCATCGAGGGCGTCGCCGGGGCTTCGCCCGACCAGGAATTGTCGGCCGAGGCCTCCGCCGACGTCGCGCCGGCCGCCTCGGCGGTCAGCATCTATCGCAACGTGCGTGGCGATGGCGGCCCGTCGAGCTTCGTGGACCTGTGCCGCGGTCCGCACGTGGCGTCGACGGGACGGTTGGGGCACATGAAGCTCCAGCGGGTGGCGGGCGCCTACTGGCGTGGAGATGAGCACCGGCCCCAGCTGCAGCGCATCTACGGCACCGCCTGGGAGTCGGACAAGGCGTTGGCCGAGCACCTCCATCGCCTCGAGGAGGCCGAGCGGCGCGACCACCGCCGCATCGGGGCCGAGCTCGACCTGTTCTCGTTCCCGGGCGAGATCGGCTCGGGGCTGGCGGTGTTCCATCCCAAAGGGGCGACCATCCGCATGCTGATGGAGGAGTACTCGCGTCGGCGCCACCTGGCGGGGGGCTACCAGTTCGTCTACACGCCGCACATCACCAAGGCCGAGCTGTTCGAGATCTCGGGCCACCTCGACTGGTTCGCCGAGGGCATGTTCCCGCCCATGGAGCTCGACGAGGGCCAGCAGTACTACCTCAAGCCCATGAACTGTCCGTTCCACGTCCTGGTGTACCGGAGCCGCCAGCGCTCGTACCGCGAGCTGCCTATGCGCCTGTTCGAGTTCGGCACGGTCTACCGCTACGAGAAGTCCGGCGTGGTCCACGGCCTCACCCGGGTGCGGGGCCTGACCATGGACGACTCCCACATCTTCTGCACCCGGGAGGAGATGGGTGAGGAGCTCGGGTCGTTGCTCAGCTTCGTGCTCGACCTCCTGGGCGACTTCGGCCTGGAGGACTTCTATCTGGAATTGTCCACCCGGCCACCGGGCAAGGCGGTGGGCAGCGACGCCGAGTGGGCCGAGGCCACCGAGGCGTTGCGGGTGGTGGCCGAGAGCCGGAACCTCGAGCTCGTCATGGACGAGGGCGGGGGAGCGTTCTACGGCCCCAAGATCTCGGTCCAGGCGCGCGACGCCATCGGCCGGCACTGGCAGGTGTCCACCATCCAGCTCGACTTCCAGACCCCGAAGCGTTTCGGCCTCGAGTACGTGGGCGCCGACAACGCCCGGCACGTGCCCGTCATGATCCACCGGGCCCTGTTCGGGTCGGTGGAGCGCTTCTTCGCCATCCTCCTCGAGCACTACGCCGGCGCCCTGCCCACGTGGCTCATGCCGGTGCAGGTCGTCGTCCTCCCGGTGCGCGACGACCACGACGACTACGCCCGCGAGGTGGCCGCCGCGCTGGCGGGCGCCGATGTGCGCGTCCACGTCGACGTCGCCGACGAGCCGCTCAACGCTCGCATCCGCCGGTGGAAGCTCGAGAAGGTGCCCTACGTGCTCGTGGTCGGTGACGACGACACGGCGGCCCGCACCGTGGGGGTCAACGCCAGGAGCTCGAAGCGACCCGACCGGGGGGTGGCACTCGACGCCTTCGTCGCCGCGGTGTCCGACGAGATCGTCAATCGGGGCTCGCCCGAGACGGCCGCGGACCTGTGAGTGAGTCCAGCCTCGAGCAACTGTGGGCGGGATGGCGCCACGAGTACGTGGCGGCAGCCACCGACGAGGAGCGGCGCGGCGCACAGGTGGAATGTGTCTTCTGCCGTATCGCCGTCTCAGGACCCCCGAGCATCGACAACCTGGTGGTGTGGCGCGGCGAGCGCAGTTACGCCGTGCTCAACGCCTACCCTTACGCCAGTGGTCATCTCCTGGTGATGCCCGTGCGCCACGTGGGCGAGCTCGGTGAGCTCACCTCCGAGGAATTCGCCGAGTTGTGGGCGGGCGTTGGCGAAGCAGTGGCGGCGATCAACGCCGCCTATGACCCCGACGGCGTCAACATGGGCGCCAACCTGGGCCGAGCGGCCGGGGCGGGGATACCCGGGCACCTGCACGTCCATGTCCTGCCCCGATGGTCGGGGGACACCAACTTCATGACCACGGTGGCCGGAGTGCGGGTCATGCCCGAATCGCTGACGGTGGGCTGGCAGCGGCTCCACGACGCCTGGGTACCGGGCTGACGCCGCCAGGCGATGGTCAGTCGGCTTTGGCCTTGACCATCCGCTCGACGAGGTTCGACGGCATGGCGTCGTAGTGGTCGTGCTGGGCGCGGAAACGACCTCGTCCACCGGTGAGCGAGCGGAGGTCCACGGCGTAGCGCTGGATCTCGGCGGTGGGCACCAGGGCGGTGATCATCTGCGAGCCACCGTCGACGGTGTCGGTCCCCTGGACCCGCCCACGTCGGGAGTTGAGGTCGCCCAGGACGTCGCCCTGCATGGTGGCCGGGACGGTCACCTCGAGCAGGGAGATGGGCTCGAGCAGGACGGGCCCTGCTTTGGCCATGGCCTCTTTGAAGGCCAGTGACCCCGCCATCTTGAAGCTCATCTCCGAGGAGTCGACGGGGTGGAACTTGCCGTCGAAGCACGCCACCTGGACGTCGACGACCGGGTATCCGTGCACGCCGCCCTGCTTCATGGCCTCGAGGACGCCCTTCTCCACGGCCGGGATGTACTGCTTGGGGATGGCGCCTCCCACGACCTGGTCCACGAAGTGGAAGCCCTCGCCGCGCTCGAGAGGCTCGATGCGGATCGAGGCCACGCCGAACTGACCGTGGCCGCCGGTCTGCTTCTTGTACTTGCCCTCGGCCTCGGCTTGCTGCGAGATGGTCTCGCGAAATGGCACCAGCACGTCCTCAGTGGCCACCTCGACTCCGAACTTGCGGGCCAGACGCTCGGCCGCCACCGCCAGGTGGGTCTCGCCCGTGCCGCGCAGGATGGTCTGGTGGGTCTCGTCGACCCGCTCCACCACCAGGGCGCGGTCCTCCTCCTGCAGACGGTGCAGCCCGGTCATGAGCTTGTCCTCGTCGCCCTTGGACTTGGGGCGGATGGCCACCGCCAGCACGACCGGCTCGGGCGGGGCGGCCGGCACCACCACGGGGGTGCCCTTGGGGGCCAGGGTGTCGCCGGTGGCGGTGTCGGTGAGCTTGGGCACGGCCACGATGTCGCCGGCCTGGGCCTCGTCCACCGGTTGGGCCTCCTTACCCCGAAGGAGCTGGAGGAGATGCAGTCGCTGGTCGGAGTGGGTGCGCGGATCGGTGAGCACGGTGTCGGGCCGGATCGTCCCTGACAGCACCCTCAGGAGCGAGATCTTGCCCACGTAGGGGTCGGAGATGGTCTTGAACACCTGGGCCAGGGGTTGGCCCCCGGGGTCGCAGGCCACCTCCTGCACCGAGTCGCCGGCCTCCACCTCCACCGGGGGCCGCGAGTCGGGGCTGGGGGCGATCTCGGCGAGCAGGGTGGCGAGCCGGTCGATCCCCACGCCGGTGACCGACGAGCCACATACCACCGGGAACACCAGGCCCTGGGCCACGCCGTGGGCCAAGGTGGCCTCGAGCTCGGCCCCCGACAGGGCTTCACCCTCGAGATAGCGCTCCATGAGCCCGTCGTCGCCCACCACGATTCCTTCGACCAGCTGCTCGCGCACCTCGTGCTCGGTGGCGGCCAGGTCGTCGGGGATCGGTCCCGGCTGGGGCTTGCCGCCCTCGTAGATGATGGCGGTGTCGGTGAGGAGATCGGCGATCCCCCGGAAGCCCGACTCTTCGCCCACCGGGAGCTCGAGGGGGGCGATCCCGGCGCCGAAGCGCTCCTGCAGGGCGGCCAGGGTGCGGTCGAAGCTGGCCCGCTCGCGGTCGAGCTTGTTGATGAACACCAGGCGGGGCAGGCCCAACTCGGCGGCGAGGTTCCAGGCCGCCTCGGTCTGGGCCTCGATGCCTTCCACCGCGCTCACCACCACCACCACGATGTCGACCACCGAAGCCGCGGCGCGCACCTCGCCGAAGAAGTCGGCGTACCCCGGGGTGTCGATGATGTTGAGCTTCACGTCGCCGAGCACGCACGGGGCCAGGGCGAGTGACAACGACATGTGGCGCTTGATCTCTTCGGGCTCGAAGTCGCACACCGTGGAGCCGTCGTCGACCTTGCCCTGGCGGGTGGTAGCGCCCGTGACGAACAACAGCGCCTCGGCCAGGGTGGTCTTGCCCGAGCCGTTGTGTCCGACCAGGGCTACGTTGCGGATGCGGGACGGTGGGTAGCTGGGCACCCGCGCACCTCCCTCTCTCGAGATCGCTCCGGCGTGCCGCCGCTGTGGGTGGGCAGCCTACCGGTGACGGCTGCGCTGAGCCTGTCCGGCCAGGCGTGCGGGGCTCCCGGTGACCGGGCTGACGATCGCCCCGACCTGGGCCCCGGAGAATTCGCTATCGAAGGGGCCGGTGGAGGTCGATGGTAGGCTCGGAGGAGAGACCCCCGGAGGAAAGCCACGTATGTTCGACGGTCGCTGGCGCCACGCGGTGGACCGCACGACCAAGCCGGTCGGCACGGTCCTGGTGCGTGCAGGGGTCACGGCTGACGTCCTCACCATCTTCGGGCTGGCCATGTCCGTGGTCACGGCCTTCGTGGTGGGGTCGGGGCACCTCTTCCCGGGCATCTTCCTCCTCTTCCCGACCGGGTTGCCGGACCTCTTCGACGGCCCCGTGGCCAAAGCCTCGGGGCGGGCCTCGGTGCGGGGCGCGTTCTTCGACTCGGTGGCCGACCGCATCTCCGATGCCTTCCTCTTCGGCGGGGTGGCCTGGTACCTCGCCGCCAGTCACCACGGCGAGATGGTGCTGCTGCCCTTCGCCATCCTGGCGGTGACGTCGCTCATCTCCTACCAGCGTGCCAAGGCGGAGCTCCTCGGGCTGTCCGCCAAGGGTGGGCTCATGGAGCGGGCCGAGCGCTTCATCTTGCTGGGGTTCTGCTTCATCGCCGGGTCGGTTTCGACGTCGGCCTTCGTGCCCTCGCTGTGGGTGTTCTTCGGCTTGTTGTCGGCCACCGCCATCGGAAGGTTCGTCAGCGTCTGGAAGGAGGCCGAAGGGCCGCCCCCGGCGGTGTCGGCCCGCGTGGTGTTCGCCGATGCCGATGCCGACGTCCCTCACCGTGCGCTGGCTCGCTGGCGCGAAGGACGGGTGGACTCGCGCTGGCGCGCCTGGCGCGAGACGCGAGCCCATCGCGACGGTGCGGGGGAGCGCGCCGCCGTGCCACGCCGCGCCGCCCAACCTTCGGGCCGCTGGCGCGCTCGCCGGGCCGCAGTGCCGTCGAGCCGGTCCGGTCGGATCTGGCGGGCCCGACGTGAGGCTCGGCCCGCGTCGCGCAGCGGCCGGCGTCCCGCGTCGCGCGGCTTCTGAGCCCCGACGCCGCCCGACCCGAGCTGGAGCCGCGGTCCCAGACGTGTCTGACGCGTCCGACGAGACCAGCGCCGGCGCCTGGTTGGCCTACCTCACCTACCGGGGGCTCGGCACGGTGTTGCAGAAGCTGCCCGAGCTCGTCGCGGCCGGTGCCACCGGGGTCGTCGCCCTGACCGTTGCCTCGTTCCCCGGTGCTGCCAAGGCCATGTACGGCCGGCACCTGCGGCGGGTGATGGGCCCGGAGATCACCGACGACGCCGTCGAGGCCATCACGCGGCGGGCCATCCTCAACTACGCCCGCTACTGGTTCGAAGGGGCCCGGATTCCCGTACTGAGTCCCGACGTGATCTCACAGCGGATGTTGGTGGAGAGCGGCTGGGAGTATCTCGTGGCGGGCATGGAGGCGGGCAACGGCGTGATCATGGCGCTCCCGCACATCGGCAGCTGGGAATGGGGCGGAGCCTGGTTGGCCATTCAGGGCTATCCCATGACGAGCGTGGCCGAGCCGCTCAAGCCGCCCGCCATGTACGACTGGTTCGTCGCCCAGCGCGAGGCCATGGGCCTCACCATCGTGCCCCTGGGTGCAGACGCCGGCGGGGCCCTGCTGCGCACCCTGCGGGCCGGCAAGCTCGTGGGGCTGCTGTGCGACCGCGACATCGCCGGCAACGGCATCGAGGTCGACTTCTTCGGCGAGCGCACCACCGTGCCGGCCGGGCCGGCCACGTTGGCGTTGCGCACGGGGGCGGTCATCCTCCCCACCGCTGTCTACAGCGGCCCGGGCATCGAGCACACCGCGGTGATCATGCCCCCGGTGAACGCCGAGCGCAGCGGGGGACTGCGGCGGGACGTGACCCGGGTGACCCAGCTGATCGCCGCCGACCTCGAGCAGCTCATCCGCCGGGCGCCCGAGCAATGGCACCTCTTCCAACCCAATTGGCCCAGCGACAGCGCGCCCGGTGACGGCGCGCCCGGTTCTCCCGGCTGACCGTTCGAGGCCCCGGTGCGCGTGGCGTTGTTGTGCCCCTACAGCCTGAGCCGGCCCGGCGGCGTGCAGGGCCAGGTGATCGGTTTGGCAGCCGCCCTCGAGGGCGCTGGTCACCACGCCGTGGTGCTCGCCCCCTGTGACCGCGACACCGAGGTGCCCGGCCTGGCCCCGGGGGCCTTGGTGCGGTTGGGGCGGTCCGTGGCGCTGCCCGCCAACGGGTCGGTGGCCCCCGTGGCCCTCGGCCCCGGGGCGATGGTGCGCGCCGTGCGCGCCGTGCGCCGAGGCCGGTTCGACGTCCTGCACCTGCACGAGCCGTTGGCGCCGGGGCCCGGGTACGCGTGTCTGTGGGCGTGCGCGCTGCCCAAGGTGGGGACCTTCCATCGCGCCGGCAAGAGCGTGGCCTACCGGCTGTTGGGCCCCCTGGCCCGGGCCATGGCCGGCCGCCTGGCGGCGCGATGCGCAGTGTCGGCCGAGGCCGAGGCCACCGCCCGGGACGCCCTGGGGGGCAGCTACGAGATCATCGGCAACGGCGTCGACCTCGAGCGCTTCACCACGGCGCGTCCCTGGCCCACCTCGGGGCCCACGATGGTGTTCGTCGGCCGCCACGAACCGCGCAAGGGCCTCGAGGTGTTGCTCGAGGCTGTGTCTCGCCTGCCTCCCGAGACCGAGTTGACCCTTTGGGTAGCGGGGGAGGGTCCCGACACCGAGCGCTTGCGGCGGAACCATCCGCCGAGCAGCCGACTGCTGTGGCTGGGCCGCATCGACGACGACGAGCTCGGCTCCCGGCTCGCCGGCGCGCACGCGTTGTGTGCACCGGCACTGCGAGGCGAGTCCTTCGGGGTCGTCCTCCTGGAGGCCATGGCGGCGCGCGCCGCGGTGGTGGCGAGCGATGTCCCCGGGTACCGCGCCGTGGTCGGCGACCATGGTGTGCTCGTGTCGCCGGGCGACGTGGCGGCGTGGGCCGGCGCGCTCGAGGCCGTGGTGGCCGACGCCACCACCGCCACCGGCGTGTGCGCGCCCGGTGCCCTCGACGCCGCGCGGCAGCACGCCGCGCAGTGGTCGATGCCCGAGGTGGCCGCCCGCTATGTCTCCGTGTACGAGCGCGTCGGGGCGGGCATGGCGCCGTCCTCGTGACGCCGCCTCCCGTGGCGAAAGCCCCGGGGTCCTACACTTCGGGGCCTATGGCCGCCACACCCTCCTCGTCGGGCGGCCGGCGTCGTCCTCGGTCTCGCCGGTCCTCTCCCGGTCCTTCCGGCGCCGCCGGCCGGGACGGGCGTGGTGCCGGGACCGGTTCGTCGGGAGCTCGCAAGGGCCCCGGCGGTTCCGGCGGTTCGGGGGGTGGCGCCAATACCGGCAACCGCGGCGGTGGCGCCCGGGCCCAGGGCGGAGGTGGGTCACGCCCGGGTCGCGGCGGCGGTCGCAGCGGCAGCGGGGCACGGTCGGGCGGGCAGAGAAGCGGTGGTCGTCAGTCCGGGGGCCGGCCGGGCGCCGGCGCCCAGCGCGACCGGGCCCGAGAGGCCCCGGTGGCCGCCCCGGAGGCCGAGGCCGTGGTCGTGGCGGTGCCGGCCGGGACCAGAGGTGACGCCGGGGAGTTCCATCACAACCGCCGGCGGGCGCTGGCGATCGCGGCGGTGCCCGGGGTGGTGGCGTTCGTGGTGGTGGCCGGGGCGTGCGCCGCGGCGGGGCTCTACCTCGTCGGGCTGGTGGCCGGCGTCGCCATCGCCCTGTTGTCGTGGCTGGCACTGTGGCGCGGCGCCACCCGCGCTCTGCTGCGGGCGCTGGGGGGCCGGCCCGGGGAAGAGGAGGAATTGGCGCGCGCCGAGAACCTCGTCGACGGCCTGTGCGCCACCATGGGGGTGGAGCCGCCCGACATCTTCGTCGTCGATGAACCCTCTCGTCAGGCCTTGGCGTTGGGTCGCAAGAGCGGCGCCGCGGTGCTCGTGGTGACCTCGGGCCTGTTGCAGTCGCTCGACCCGGTGGCTCTCGAAGGGGTGCTCGCCCACGAGCTCGTGCACGTCAAGAGGGCCGACGTCGCCCCGGCCACCATGGCGGCGGCGATGCTGCTTCCGATGGCGGGCCTCTTCCCGGTGTCGGGCCTGGTCCACTCGCTGGCGGGTCGAGGTCGCGAATTCCGCACCGACCGCCTGGCGGTGGCTGTCACCCGCTACCCGCCGGGGTTGCGCGAGGGGCTCGTGCTCATGGCCGAAGGCCCCGTGCCACAGGTGCCCTCCCGGCTGGCTCGACGGGGCCTGGCGCGCACGACGCGTTGGTTGTGGACCGTGGCCCTGCCCGAGGCGCCCGGCGCCAGTGTGACGGCGCGGGACCACGTGGGCGAGCTCGACGCGCCCGCCGTGCGGGTGGCCTCCCTCGACGAGTGGTGACGACGACGCAGCTCACCTAGGCCCCGGCGGGGCCCGTGGCCCCCCGGAGTACACTGAGTGCATGGAGGACGCGCCCACCGTACCGTCGGCGTCGAAGCCCGCCCGGTCCCCGTCCGAAGTCTCCGCCGACGCCGGTGCCCGCCAGACCGGGACCTTCACGGTCAAGCGGGGTCTGGCCGACATGTTGCGGGGCGGGGTGATCATGGACGTGGTCACCGCCGAGCACGCCCGCATCGCCGAGGACGCCGGGGCGGTGTCGGTGATGGCCCTCGAACGGGTGCCGTCGGACATCCGCGCTCAAGGTGGGGTGGCCCGGATGAGCGACCCCGCCCTCATCGAGGCCATCCAACGGGCCGTGACCATCCCGGTTATGGCCAAGGCCCGCATCGGTCACTTCGCCGAGGCGCAGATCCTCCAGGCGCTCGGGGTGGACTACATCGACGAGAGCGAGGTGCTCACGCCGGCGGACGAGGCCCATCACATCGACAAGCGCGCCTTTCGCGTCCCCTTCGTGTGCGGCGCCACCAACCTGGGCGAAGCGCTCCGCCGCATCTCCGAGGGAGCGGCGCTCATCCGTTCCAAGGGCGAGGCCGGGACGGGGAACATCGTCGAGGCCGTCCGCCACCTTCGCTCCATCCTGGGGGACGTGCGCACGCTGACGCAGGCCGACTCGGCCGAGCGCTACGCCTGGGCCAAGCAGCTGTCGGCCCCGATCGACCTGGTGCACGAGGTCGCCGACAGCGGGAGCCTTCCCGTGCCTCTTTTCTGCGCGGGCGGGATCGCCACCCCCGCCGACGCCGCTCTGGTGATGCAGTTGGGTGCGCAGTCGGTCTTCGTCGGCTCGGGGATCTTCAAGAGCGAGGACCCGGCCCGCCGGGCGCGCGCCATCGTCGAGGCCACCACGCACTTCGACGACCCCCAGATCGTCGCCAAGGTCAGTCGCGGCTTGGGAGCCTCCATGCCCGGGCTCGAGGTGGCCGGCCTCGAGCAGCGTCTGGCCGATCGCGGGTGGTGACCCCGGTGTCCCCACGCGCCGAGGTGCCCCCAGGTGGAAGTCGGCATCCTCGCACTCCAGGGCGACGTCGCTGAGCATCGCGACGCGCTGATCGGGATCGGGGTCGCGCCCCGCCTGGTACGCCGACCCGAGGATCTCGTCGCCTTGGACGGCATCATCCTCCCCGGGGGGGAGTCGACGACGATGTCGATGCTCCTCGAGTCCTCGGGGTTGGCTGACCCGCTCGGCAAGGAGCTCGAAGCCGGTCTCCCCGCGCTAGGGACGTGTGCGGGCATGATCCTGCTCGGCGCGGCGGCCCTCGATGGCCGTGGCGACCAGCGTTGCTACGGCGCCATCGACATCACCGTGCGGCGCAACGGCTTCGGACGCCAGCTCGAGTCGTTCGAGTGCGAGCTCGACGTGGCCGCCTTGCCCGGCGCGCCGTTGCACGCCGTGTTCATCCGGGCACCGTTGGTGGAGAGGACGGGCCCGGGAGTCGAGGTGCTGGCGCAGTGGGAGCACGTCCCGGTGCTGTGTCGCCAGGGGGCGGTCCTCGTCAGTGCCTTTCACCCCGAGCTCACTGCGGATCGGCGCCTCCACGAGCTGTTCGTGTCGACGATCCACAGCACCAGGAGCACAGCCACCGAAGACCAAGGACGGTAGGAGATGTCAGGGCACTCGAAATGGGCGACCACCAAGCACCGCAAGGCGGCCGTCGACAAGGTTCGCGCCAAGGTGTTCGCCAAGCTGATCAGACAGCTCGAGGTAGCCGCCCGCGAGGGTGGCGGGGACGTCCAGACCAACGCCACCCTGCGCACCATGTTCGAGAAGGCACGTGCCGCCTCGCTGCCCATGGACAAGATCGAGCGGGCCATCAAGCGGGGCACGGGCGAGCTCGAAGGGGTGCACTACGAAGAGGTGTCCTACGAGGGGTACGCGCCCAGCGGTGTGGCCATCATCGTCGACTGCCTCACCGACAACCGCAACCGCACCGGCGCCGAGATCCGCAACGTGTTCACCCGCAACGGCGGGTCGATGGCCGAGCCCGGCGCGGTGGGATGGCAGTTCGCGCGCAAGGGAGTGATCGTGCTGCCGGCATCTCTCGACGAGGACAAGATCATGGAGGTCGCCGTCGAGGCCGGGGCCGAGGACCTGACCAAGGAAGGTGACGCCTGGGTCGTCACCAGTGCACCGCAGGATCTGGGAGCGGTACGCGACGCGCTGGACGCCGCCGGGATGGCACCGGAGTCGGCCGAGCTGGCCATGGTGCCCTCCACCACCGTGCCCGTCGTGGCCGAAGGCGAGGTCCGCAAGGTCCTGCGGCTTCTCGAGGCGCTCGACGACGACGACGACGTGCAGAACGTGTGGTCCAACTTCGACACGCCCGACGACGTGCTGGCGGCCGCCGCGGGGGACTGACCCCGCACATCCACCTCCCCGGGGAGCGCCCTGGCTAGAGTCGAACGCGTGTTCGTCCTGGGTATCGACCCTGGGCTTTCCCGTTGCGGGTACGGGGTGGTGCGGCAGTATGGGAGCGACCTGAGCGCCATCGCCGGCGGGGTCGTGACTACCGAGCCCGACCTCCCGCTGCAGGAACGCCTGCGCCTGCTGTACTCCGAGCTTGGGGCCCTCGTCGCCGAGACCCGGCCCGCCGCCGTGGTGGTCGAGCGGGTGTTCTTCCAGACCAACGTGCGCACGGCCATGGCCACGGGGCAGGCCGGCGGGGTGGCGCTCCTGGTGGCGGCGGAGGCCGGGTGCGAGGTCGCGCAGTACAGCGCCAACGAGGTGAAGCAGGCGGTGGTGGGGTTCGGAGGCGCCACCAAGGACCAGGTGCAGCGCATGGTGGCCGCCTTGTTGGGGCTGGCTGAGCCGCCCAAGCCCCCTGACGTCGCCGACGCGCTGGCGTTGGCCGTGTGCCACCTCACGGCCCAGCCCCTGCGCCGCGCCATCGAAGCCGCCGGTTCGGGGAGGCGGTCGTGATCGGATGGCTCCGGGGGGAGATCGTGGCCCGCAGCCCCGAGGGCGAGATCATCGTCGACGTGGGCGGTGTCGGCTACCGGCTCTCGGTGTCGCCGACCCTGCTGGCGGCGGTGGGTGAACGCGGCGCCACGGTGGAACTGCACGTGCACACCCATGTGCGCGAGGACGCCCTCGTGCTCTACGGCTTCGCCACCGCCCAGGAGCGGCGGTGCTTCGAGGCGTTGCTCGGCGCCCACGGGGTCGGCCCCGCCCTGGCCCTCGCCGTCCTCAGTGCCCTGCGACCGGCCGACCTGGTCCGCGCCGTGCTCGACGAGGACCTGGGCGCGTTGTGCACCGTGCCCGGCGTCGGTCGCAAGACGGCGGCTCGGCTCGTCCTCGACCTCCGGTCCCGCCTCGAGCTCCCCCAGTTCGCCGGCGACACCGTGCCCGGCGGTGAGAGAACCCCGTCCGAGGCGCGTGGCGAGGTGCGCGCCGCGCTGGCCGAGCTCGGCTACGGCCCCGAGGAGATCCGGCGGGCGCTCGAGGGCGGGCACGACGAGGGCACCGTCGAGGAGTTGTTGCGCCAGGCCCTGCGCGAGCTGGCAGGCGCCCGGTGAGCGGCCGGCGCGAGGTGTTGTCGCCGGAGTCGGGCTCGGGTCCCCCCGCGACCGGGCCCCTCGCCGAGGTGGCGGGGCGGGGCGCGGACCCGGCCAGGCCGGTGAACCCCCTGCCCGACCCGGCCGAGCTGGCCGACGAGGCGCGCCTGCGTCCCCGGCACCTCGAGGAATTCAACGGTCAACCCCAGCTCACCGAACACCTGCAGATCGTCCTCGAGGCGGCGCGCCGCCGGGAACAGCCCGTGGACCACCTGTTGTTCGCCGGCCCCCCGGGGCTCGGCAAGACGTCGCTGGCCGGCATCGTGGCGGCGGAGATGGGTGTCGGGCTGCGCGTCACCTCCGGGCCCGCCCTGGTGCGCGCCGGCGACCTGGCGGCGTTGCTCACCGACCTGCAACACGGGGACGTGCTGTTCATCGACGAGATCCACCGGCTGCCCCGGCCCGTCGAAGAAGTCCTCTACCCGGCCATGGAGGACTTCCAACTCGACATCCTGATCGGCAAGGGGCCCACGGCCCGTTCGATCCGCCTCGACCTGCCGAGGTTCACCCTCGTCGGTGCCACCACCCGCACCGGGCTGCTCACGAGCCCGTTGCGGGACCGGTTCGGCTTCGTCGGGCGTCTCGACCTCTACGCCGCCGAAGACCTCCACGGGATCGTGATGCGCTCGGCGGGGATCCTGGGCGTCGAAGTGGAGCCCGACGGGGCGCGCCACATCGCCGCCCGGGCGCGCGGCACACCCCGCATCGCCAATCGGCTCCTGCGGCGGGTGCGGGACTACGTCGAGGTGCGCGCCGAGGGTGCCATCACCGCCTCGCTCGCCCTCGAGGGCCTCGAGCTCTTCGGGGTGGACGAGCTCGGGCTCGACAAGGTGGACCGCGCCATCCTCGATGCGCTGTGCCGTCGTTTCGACGGCCGCCCCGTCGGTCTCGTGACGCTCGCCCATTGCGTGGGTGAGGAGCCCGACACGGTGGAGGACGCCTATGAGCCCTACCTTCTCCAACAGGGTCTCCTCCAGCGGACCCCCCGTGGGCGGGTGGCCACCCCCCGGGCTTTCGCACACCTGGGCGAGGTCGCTCCGGGTCCCGAGCTCCAAAGAGCGTCTCCGACGTTGTGGTGAGGGCGGCGATCGCCCGCCGAGGCCGGTGGGCAGGCCTGGAGTAACATCGGCCGTTCTCAAAACCGGAGCCCGCCATTCCACTCACCATGCTCAACGTCAACGCCGTCGTGTCCTTCCTGGCCGCCTCGAGCTCGACGAAGACCTCCTCCACCAACGCCCTGGCGTCGTTGCTGCCGTTGATCCTGATCTTCGGGGTGGCCTACGTCTTCTTCTTGCGCCCCCGGGCCCAGGCGGCGCGCCGCCAGCGAGACACGCTCCTGGAGATCTCGGTCGGTGACGAGGTCCTCACCGGGGCGGGCATCTTCGGCACCGTCCTCGACGTGGAGTCCGACCGGGTGACCCTGGAGACCGCTCCCGGTACCCGCATCACCGTGCTGCGCTCGACCATCGCCCGGCGGCTCAACGACCCCCCCGGAGACCCACCGAGCTGGGACGAGCACGACGAGGACGAGGCCCACGGCGCCTATCACGAGTACGAGCACGACCACGCCGACGACGAGCACGAACACGACGCCACCGCCGAGGACGACGACCACAGTGAGTCGGCCGACCACAACCCCGACGCCAAGGACGACGCCACCGACCAGCACGAGGAGACGACCGAGCCCGACGGGACCGAGGACCACGAGACATGAAGCGGTCGCTGGTCATCAGCTTGGTGGCGACGGTGGCCATCACGATCGTGGTGTTCGCCGCCACGCTCGGGGCGGGGTGGACGCCCAAGCTCGGTCTGGACCTGGCCGGGGGCTCCGAGGTGGTCTACAAACCGGCGCGCACCATCTCCAGCGGCGAGATGGACACGACGGTGAACGTCATCCGCAACCGCATCGACGGGGCGGGGGTGTCGGGGGCCACGGTGGACTCTCAGGGCGGCAACGTGGTGGTGCAGTTCCCCGGCGTGAAGGACCCCGGGGCGCTCATCAAGCTCATCGGCTCCACCGCCCAGCTCTACTTCAGGCCCGTGCTGTGCGGGGCGCCGTCCTACACCCCGCCGGCCAAGGGCAAGTCCCCGCCGTCGGGCCCGCTGCCCGCGTGCGGCGAGTACGCCACGACGGCGTCGTCGCTGGCGGTGAACACCACCTCCGGCCAGCCCGCCAACAACATCCCCCCCAATCCGGCCTTTGCGTCCTATCCCTCCACCACCCCCGCCGATGACAACCCCAAGCACACCGTCCTGCTCAAGGCCGACCCGCTGTCGGGAGGTCAGCAGTACCCCCGCTTCGTCCTGGGCCCGTCACAGCTGCCCGGCAGCGCGGTGGCGTCGGCCTCGGCGGTGTTCGACACCTCGATCAGCGCCTGGGCGGTGAGCTACACCCTCAAGGCGGTGACGCCGTGGGACACCGTGGCCCAGGAGAACTTCCACCAGTACGTGGCCATCGACCTCGACGGCCTGGTCGAGTCGGCGCCGTTGATCCAGCCCCAACAGGCCACCTTCACGTCGTTCGACGGTAAGGGCGAGATCAGCGGGAGCTTCACCCAGGCCACGGCGAAGACCCTGGCCCTCGAGCTCAATTACGGCTCGCTCCCCGTGCGCCTCAACCCCCTCACGCGCGAGACGGTGTCGCCCACGCTCGGGAAGTCGTCGCTCAAGGCCGGGCTGTTGGCGGGCATCGGGGGACTGATCCTGGTCCTGCTGTACACCATCTTGTACTACCGGGTGCTGGGGATCGTGGTGGTGGCCGGTCTGATGACCACGGCCGCCCTGTTGTGGGCCATCGTGTCGGCGCTCAGCCATTCGGCGTTGAACCTGACGCTGGACCTGTCCGGTGTCACCGGCGTCATCGTGTCGGTGGGGATCACCGTGGACTCCTACATCGTGTACTTCGAACGACTGAAAGATGAGGCCCGCTCCGGGAGGTCGGTGCGCACGAGCGTCGACCGCAGCTTCCAGGGGGCGTTCCGGACGGTCCTGGCCGCCGACCTGGTGTCACTGGCCGCCGCCGTGGTGCTCTACCTCCTGGCCGTGGGCACGGTGCGGGGCTTCGCCTTCTTCCTCGGGCTGTCCACCTTGCTCGACGTGTTCACCACCTTCTTCTTCACCCGCCCCCTCGTCATCCTCTTGGGTCGAAGTGCCCGGATCACCGGGGCCCGGTTCATCGGCGTGGCGCGGGGCCTGGCCCTGGGGAGCGAGACGCCGGTATGACCACGACCGAGTTGGCCATCGACGACGGGCCCGTGAGCGTCAAGCGCCCCAACGCCTTCGTGCGGGTGTACCGGGGGGAGACCAAGTTCGACTTCGTGGGTCGCCGCCGGTGGTGGTACGCGCTGTCGGGGCTCATCATCGTGGCCGGCCTGGTGTCGTTCGGGGTCCGGGGCTTCAACTGGGGCATCGACTTCAAGGGGGGCACCTCCTGGGAGGTGCCCGCCCACGGCGCCAGCGTGAGCCAGGTCCAGACGGCCGTGGCCAACGCCGGGGTGCCCGGGGCCACGGTGCAGGTCCTCGGCCAGGGCTCCGCCGCCACCGTGCAGGTCCAAGCCGACCTGACCAAGGAGTCGGCCGCCCAGCAAGTCGCCAACAAGACGGCGGTCACCAACGCGGTGGCCCGCATCGGACACATCTCACCGAACAAGGTCTCGCTGACCGACGTCGGGCCCACGTGGGGCAGTCAGATCAGTCAGAAGGCGATCATCGCCGTCCTGGTCTTCTTCATCGTGGTGGTGACCTATATCTCGTTCCGTTTCGAGTGGAAGATGGCCATGGCGGCCCTGATCGCCGTGATCCACGACCTTCTGGTGACGGCCGGGGTGTACTCACTGGCCGGCTTCCAGGTCACCCCGGACACGGTCATCGCCTTGCTCACCATCCTGGGGTATTCGCTCTATGACACCGTGGTGGTGTTCGACCGTGTCAAGGAGAACAGCCGGGGCCAGTTCGGCACCGGCCGGCTGACGTACACCGACATCGTCAACCTCTCGATGAACCAGACCCTGGCCCGCTCCATCAACACCTCGCTGGTGGCCATCCTGCCGGTGCTGGCGGTGCTCGTCATCGGCGCCCAGCTCCTGGGGGCGACCACGCTGCAGTACTTCGGCCTGGCCCTCGTCATCGGCCTCACCTCGGGGGCCTACTCGTCGATCTTCATCGCCTCACCGGTGCTGGCCAGGTTCAAAGAGCGCGAGGTGCGCTACATCAACATCCGGCGCAAGCTCGAGAGCCGGAGCGAAGGGGCGGGCCTGCTGCTCACCCCGCGCCAGGCCGCCGTGCTGTCCCAGGCCGGGTCGCCCGGCGGAGCCCGGGGCGGTTCGGGCAGTGCCGGGCGCGCCGCCGCCGCCCGTCGCCAGACGGGCGTGCTGCGCCCCGGTGCCGCCACGCGCCAGGCCGAGCCGGTCGACGACGACGAGGACTTCGACGAGGAGGACGCCGCCACCCCCGGCGCTCCAGCGCGCAGCGGGTCCAACGGCGCCGCCCGGGCGCCCCGCAGTGGGTCATCGGGCCCGGCGCGCAGCGGGTCCTCGGGGGCGCGCAGCGGGTCCTCGGCGACGGGGCGCCCGCCCCCCCGCCCCCGCAAGGGCAAGGGCTCGAAGAAAGGCGGCCGGCGCCGCTAGCGCGCAGGGCGCCTGCGTCGGCCGTGCCGGGCCGGCGCCAGGATGCCCTGTTGTGGTTTTGGACAGGTACGGTGAGTAGGTGGTCACCGTCGAGCGCCTGGCTGCCCCTTTCCGCCGGCCGGCGATGCTCGACGACCTGGTGGGGGGGGTGCTGGCGGCCTACGACGCCCGGCGGCCGCGCGCCGGCGCCGCCGACCGCAAGCTGATCGTCCGGGCCGGCAAGGTCGCCGAACAGTCGCACCTGGGCCAGCTGCGCCAGACGGGGGAGCCCTACATCACCCACCCGGTGGCGGTGGCCACCATCGTCGCCGATCTGGGCCTCGATGCCCGCTCGGTGGCCGCCGCCCTGCTGCACGACGCCGTGGAGGACACCGGGCTGACCCTCGAGCTCGTCAACGAGGACTTCGGGCCCGAGGTTGGCGCCATCGTGGACGGGGTCACCAAGCTCGACCGCCTGCAGTTCGATTCCAAGGAAGCCCAGCAGGCGGCCACGGTGCGCAAGATGCTCGTGGCCATGGCCAACGACTGGCGGGTGCTCGTCATCAAGCTCGCCGACCGTCTCCACAACATGCGGACGGTGGCGGTGATGCCGGAGTGGAAGCAGCGGCGCACCGCCCAGGAGACCCTCGACATCTACGCGCCGTTGGCGCATCGCCTCGGGATCCAGGAGCTCAAGTGGCAGCTCGAGGACCTGGCTTTCGCCACCTTGCACCCCAAGCGCTACGCCGAGATCGAGCAGATGGTGGCCACGCGCGCCCCCGAGCGAGACGAGTACCTGGCCCGGGTCCTGGTGGCGGTGCGCCAGCGACTGGGCGCCTCGGGGGTCAAGGCCGACGTGACGGGTCGGCCCAAGCACCTGTGGAGCATCTACGAGAAGATGGTGGTGCGCGGCAAAGAGTTCGCCGAAATCCACGACCTCGTGGGGCTGCGCGTGATCGTCGAGTCCGAAAAGGACTGTTGGGCCGCGCTGGGTTCGATCCACGCCATCTGGAGCCCGGTCCAGGGCCGGTTCAAGGACTACATCAACAGCCCGAAGTTCAACCTCTACCAGTCGCTGCACACCACCGTGATCGGGCTCGAGGGCAAGCCCATCGAGGTGCAGATCCGCACGGGCGAGATGCATCGTCGCGCCGAGTACGGCATCGCCGCGCACTGGGGGTACAAGGAGCACTCCAAAGACGGCGCGGCGGCCACCACGGCGGAGATGGCCTGGCTCCAGCGCATCGTGGACTGGCAGCAAGAGACCATCGACCCCCTGGAGTTCCTCGAGACCCTGAAGCTCGACCTGGAGCAGGACGAGGTCTACGTGTTCACCCCCAAGGGCAAGGTCATCGCCCTGGCGGCGGGGTCGACGCCCATCGACTTCGCCTACTCCATCCACACCGAGGTCGGCCACCGGTGCATCGGGGCCAAGGTGAACGGGCGCCTGGTCCCCCTCGACACCCCCCTGCAGTCCGCCGACACCATCGAGATCATCACCTCCAAGGTCCCTTCGGCCGGGCCGTCGCGCGACTGGTTGCAGATCGTGGCCTCACCCCGGGCCCGCAACAAGATCCGGCAGTGGTTCTCGCGCGAGCGGCGAGAAGACGCCATGGAGACCGGCCGTGAGGAGCTCATCAAGGCGTTACGCCGCGAGGGTCTCCCGGTGCAGAAGCTGGCCGCCTCGAACGCCCTCGAGCGCCTGGCCGCCGCCATGAACTACGTGGACCTCGATTCCCTGCACGCCTCGATCGGCGACGGCCACGTCTCGGCCCGGTCGGTGGCCCAGCGCCTGGCCCGTGACCTGCGCGGCGGGGGAGGCGAGGAGCAGCTCCCCACCACCGTGGGCCCCGGGCTGCGCACCCGGACCCGGCGGGGATCGCCGGTGGGCGTCTACGTCGAGGGCCTCGACGACGTCATGGTGCGCTTGTCGCGTTGCTGCACTCCGGTGCCCGGTGACCAGATCGTGGGCTTCGTCACCCGGGGTCGGGGCGTGAGCGTGCACCGGGCCGACTGCGCCAACGCCACCGCCCTGGCCGCGGCGGGACACGAACGGCTGATCGAGGTGGAGTGGGACCGCGAGGGGACCACCGTGTTCGTGGCCTCCATCGAGGTGCTCGCCTTCGACCGCTCTCGCCTGCTCTCGGACGTGACCCGGGTGGTGTCCGAGCATCATCTGAACATCGTGTCGTCGTCGTCGCAGACCGCCCCGGACCGGGTGAGCCGGATGAACTTCGACGTGGAGCTGGCCGACCCCGGTCATCTGGAGTCGCTCATCAGCTCCCTCAAGCACCTCGACGGCGTGTTCGACGCCTTCCGGACCCTTCCCGGCCGGAAGTACTGAGCACCCGGTGGCCGAGGACTCGGCGCCGCTGCGCGCCCCCGCAGGTACCCACGACGTGCTGTGGCCCGAGTCGGCCCGCTGGGAACGGCTCGTGGCGGAGTTCGCCCGACGGGCCCAGCTGGCCGGCTTCGGACTGGTGGTGAGCCCCATGTTCGAAGACGCCCAGCTCTTCCGGCGCGGCATCGGGGACGACAGCGACGTCGTGCGCAAGGAGATGTACGAGTTCGCCGACCGCGGCGGGCGGCAGGTGGCGCTGCGCCCCGAGGGCACGGCGTCGGTGGTGCGGGCCTTCGTCCAGCACCACCCCCCGGTTCCCTGGAAGGCGTGGTACGTCACGCCCGCCTTCCGCTACGAGCGCCCCCAGGCCGGCCGCTACAAGCAGCACCACCAGCTGGGGGTGGAGGTGCTGGGCACCGACGACCCCGATGTCGACGTGGAGGTGGTGGCGCTGGCCGCCGAGTTCTACGACTGGTTGGGGCTCGCCCGGGTGGACCTGGCGGTGAACTCCATGGGATGTGCGCAGTGCCGAGGGCACTACGTCGCCGCGCTGGTGGCCTACCTCGACGAGCACGCCTCCGAGCTCTGTGACGAACACCGGGAGCGCTACCGGGCCAACCCCTTGCGGGTGCTCGACTGCAAGCGTCCCCAGTGCCGGGCGGTGACCGAGGCCGCCCCCCGGATCACCGACTTCCTCGATGAGGCGTGCGCCGCCCACCTCGCGCGCGTGCGCGCCGGCCTCGACGCCCTGGGCATCGAGCACCGCCTCGAGCCCCGCCTGGTGCGGGGGCTGGACTACTACACCCGCACCACCTTCGAGTTCTCGGCCACGTCACTGACGTCGGCGCAGAACGCCATCGGCGGCGGGGGTCGCTACGACGGCCTGGTCGAGGCCCTCGGGGGGCCACCCACGCCGGGCATCGGGTTCGGCATCGGCATCGAGCGGCTGCTGCTGGCGTGCGACGCCGAAGGGGTGTTCGCCTCGGACCCACCCCTGCCCGACGCCTTTGTCGTCGACGTCACCGGGGGGGCCGAGGCGCGCGACCTGTGCGCCGAGCTGCGCCGGGCCGGCCTGGGGGCGGTGCGCGCCTACGATGGGCGCTCGCTCAAGGCCCAGCTCAAGCAGGCGGACCGCTCCGGTGCCCGGCTGGCGCTCATCGTGGGGCCCCAGGAGGTCGCCGGCGCGGTGGTGACGGTCAGGCCGCTGCGGGGTGAGGGCCCCCAGGAAACGGTGCTCCGGGCCTCGGTCGTCGCGTGGCTGGCGGCGCACCGGGAGAAGGACACCGAGGAACACCGATGACGGCCACGGGGATGCGAACCCATCTGTGCGGCGAGCTCGGCCCCACCCAGCTCGAGGCGCGCGTGACGGTGTGCGGCTGGGTGGCGCGCCGGCGCGAGCACGGTGAGCATCTCTCGTTCCTGGACCTCCGGGACCACAGCGGCATCGTGCAGTGCGTCGTCGACGGGTCGGTGGGCGTGCGCAGCGAGTGGGTCCTACGCATCGAGGGCACGGTCTCGGCCCGGCCCGAGGGCACCGTCAACCCCGAGCTGGCCACGGGGGAGGTCGAGCTGACCGACTGCGCCGTCCAGGTGCTCTCTGAGGCCGAGACGCCCCCCTTCCCGGTCGACGACCGGGCCGAGGTCGACGAGTCGGTGCGACTGCACTACCGCTTCGTGGACCTGCGCCGGCCCCGCATGCAGCGCAACCTCCGCCTGCGCGGTCGCGTCATGGGCGCCATGCGGGCGGCCATGGTGCGCCAGGGCTTCTGCGAGGTCGAGACGCCGTTGTTGTGGACGCCGACTCCCGAGGGCTCCCGGGAGTTCGCCGTCCCGTCGCGACTGAACCGGGGCAAGTTCTACGTGCTGCCCCAGAGCCCGCAGATCGCCAAGCAGTTGCTCATGGTGGGGGGCATGGACCGCTACTTCCAGATCGCCCGGTGCCTGCGCGACGAGGACTTGCGAGCGGATCGCCAATTCGAGTTCACCCAGCTCGACATCGAGGCGTCGTTCGTGACCGAGGCCGACGTCCAGGAGGCCGTGACCGAGGCGGTCGCCGACGCCACCGAAGCGGCCGTCGGCGTGCGGCCATCGCACTTCCCGTCCATGACGTGGCACGAGGCCATGGACCGCTTCGGTGTGGACAAGCCCGATCTGCGCTTCGGGATGGAGCTCGTCGACCTGGGGGAGGTCTTCGCCGCCACCGAGGTGCGGGCTCTGGCGGCGCCGTCGGTGAAGGCCATCTGCCTCGTCGGGGGATCGTCTCTTGGACGGAACCGGCTCGACGCCCTGGTGGAACGGGCCCGGGAGCTCGGGGCCAAGGGCCTGGCCTGGTTCAAGGTCACCTCCGAGGCACCGGTGGCGCTGTCGTCGCCGCTCGAAAAGGTCCTGTCCGACGCCGAACGCGCCGGGCTGGTGGCGCGCACCGGCGCGGTGGCCGGAGACCTGGTGCTGGTGGTCGCCGACGAGTGGCGCACGGCCTGCGAGGTGCTCGGGCAACTGCGCCTGGACGTCGGGCGCCCGCCGGTGTACGAGGGAGAGCGCCGCTTTCTGTGGGTGACCGAGTTCCCCCTGTTCGACGGCACCGACGACGACGGCAACCCGCGCGCCGCCCACCACCCCTTCACCATGCCGCATCCCGACGACATCGACCTGCTCGAGTCCGATCCCGCCCGGGTGCGCTCCCAGGCCTATGACCTCGTCCTCAACGGCTCGGAGCTGGGGTCGGGGTCGATCCGAATCCACCGCGAGGACGTCCAGCGTCGTGTCTTTCACGCCCTGGGCATCGCGCCCGACGAGGCCGAGGCACGCTTCGGCTTCCTGTTGGGGGCCTTCCGCTACGGCGCCCCTCCGCACGGGGGGTTCGCGGTGGGCGTGGACCGGTTCGTCGCCATCTTGTCGGGGGAGGAGAACCTGCGCGAGGTGATCGCCTATCCCAAGACCCAGTCGGGGACCGACCCCATGACCGGGGCCCCCAAGGCGCTCTCCGCTCCGGTGCTGCGCGAGCTCGGGTTGCGCGTCACACCCCCGGGCGACTGAGCGGACCGCCGGCGACGCCGATCGAGGCAAGGACACGAGATGGCATCGCGCCCACCACGACGCCGCGGCCCGGGACCCCCCGACCTCTTCGCCCAGGCGGCCACGGACCGGCTCCGCCAGCGGGCCCCGTTGGCGGCGCGCCTGCGGCCCCGGACCCTCGACGACATCGTCGGCCAGCGGCACCTGGTGGCGCCCGACGCGCCGCTGAGGGTGCTCATCGAGGCCGACCGTCTCACCTCGGCCATCTTGTGGGGACCGGCGGGGACGGGGAAGACCACCCTGGCCCAAGTGGTGGCGGCCACCACCGCCAAAACGTTCGTGCCGCTGTCGGCGGTGAACGCCGGGGTGGCCGACGTCCGCTCCGCCATCGACGACGCCCGGCGCCTGCTGGGTGAGCACGGCCGGGGGACCATCCTCTTCATCGACGAGGTCCACCGCTTCAACAAGGCGCAGCAGGACGCCCTGCTCCCCGCGGTGGAGGACGGGCTCGTGGTCCTCATCGGGGCCACCACCGAGAACCCCTTCTTCTCCGTCAATTCACCCTTGCTGAGCCGCGCCACGCTGTGGCGACTGGAGCCCCTGGCCAGCCACGACATCGAGGAGGTGGTCCGGCGAGGGCTCGAGGTCGAGCACGCCCGCGCCGACGACGACGCCGTGGCCGCCCTGGTGTCGGTGGCCGACGGGGACGCCCGGGCCGCGCTCGGGACCCTGGAAGTGGCCGTGGCGCTGGCCGGCGCCGAGCCCGTCACCGCCGCCGTGGTCGAGCGGGCCCGGGCCGGCCGGCTCCTGCACCAAGGCGCGGACGCCCACTACGACCAGGTGAGCGCGCTCGTCAAGTCCGTCCGGGGATCGGACCCCGACGCCGCGCTGTACTGGTTCGCCCGCATGCTCGAGGGCGGCGAGGACGCCCGTTTCATCGCCCGACGCCTCGTGATCCTGGCCAGCGAGGACGTGGGGCTGGCCGACCCCATGGCCCTGGTGGTGGCCGACGCCGCGGCTCGGGCCGTCGAGTTCGTGGGCCTGCCCGAGGCCCAGCTCAACCTGGCCGAGGCCGTCGTCTACCTGGCGTGCGCCCCCAAGTCGAACCGCGTCACCACTGCCCTGGGCCGAGCACGGGCCGACGCCCGGGACGGCCCCCGCGCCGATGTGCCCGCCCACCTGCGCGACGCCAGCTACCGGGGGGCGAGCGAGATCGGCCACGGCGAGGGGTACCGGTATCCCCACGACGACCCCCGGGGATGGGTGGAGCAGGACTACCGTCCTCCCCAGGTCGCCGGCACCGTCTACTACGAGCCGAGCGATCACGGCGCCGAGGCGGCGATAGGCCAACGTCTGCGCCGCCCAGCCGATGGCGAGCGACGGGACGGAGAAGACTGAGCTCTTGATCCGCAGCAAAGCCGGACACCGGCGGAGGATCACCGCTGTGATCGCCTGCCTGGCGGTGTCGGGCTCGCTGGTGGCGGTGACAGCGGTGCGGGCGCGCGCCGCCTTGGCCGCCGCGCCGATCGCCGGTGCGTGGGTGCGGAGCACGAGAAGCGTCCCCGCCCTCCCCCGAGGGAGCCGTCTCCTGCACCCGGTGCCGTCGGACAGCGCGGTGCGCGCCGACGTCGTCCTCGCCGGGCGCGACCCCGCCGCCCTGGAGGCCTTCGACCGCGCCGTGTCCACCCCGGGGTCCCCGTCCTTCCGGCACTACCTGGCGCCCGGGGAGTTCGCGGCGACCTTCGGGCCGCTCCCGGCCACGATCTCGGCGGTACGCCGATGGCTGGCGAGCCGGGGCGTGGCCGTCGGCCCCACCTCGGGTGACGGCCTGGTGGTCCCGATCGCGGGCACCGCCGCCCAGATCGACCACGCCTTCGACACCGGGCTCGAGCAGTACCGGCTCCCCTCGGGGCAGGTGGCGCGGGTCCCCGACGCCGAGCCGCTGTTGCCCGCCGACCTGGCCGGCGAGCTGGTCGGGGTGGCCGGGCTCGACGACCTCAGCCGACCCTCGCCCCAACTGGTGGGGCCGGGAGGCCGGGCGCCGCCCGCCGTCGGGACATTCGGCGCCTCGGTACCGGCTCCGCACTTGGCGGCTCCCCGGGCCAGCGGGCCCAGCCCCACGGCGGAATGCCTGTCGAGCATCCAGTCGAGCACCGGGACCCCCGCCGCGCTGACCGCCGACGAGTTGGCCCAGGCGTACTCGTTCTCGAGCCTGTACCCCGGCACCGAGGGCTCGGGCGTGACCGTGGGGGTCTACGAGCTCGAGCCCTACCTGCCGTCGGACATCACCGCGTTCAAGAATTGCTATTCGCCCGCCATCGCGGCCTCGGTGAGCGCGGTGCGGGTGGACGGGTCGAGCCCCAACAGCGGCCCCGGGCAGGGCGAGGCCGCGCTCGACATCGAGATGGTCATCGGCATGGCGCCCGAGGCGAGCGTCAAGGTCTACGTCGGGCCCAACACCGGCACCGGCCCTCTCGACACCTACCTGGCCATGGTCGACGGCGGCGGGCTCCCCAAAGTGATCTCCACCAGTTGGGGCCAGTGCGAGGCGGACATGCCGGCCGTGGACATCCAGGCGGAGTCGTCGATCTTCCAACAGGCCGCCGCCCAGGGCCAGACCGTCGTGGCCGCCGCGGGCGACGAGGGCTCGGAGGACTGCTACTTCTTCCCGAGCTCCACCGACACCCGCCTCCAGGTCGACGACCCCGCCGGCCAGCCGTGGGTCACGAGCGTGGGTGGGACCACCCTCGAGGCGTTGGGGCCGGCGCCGACCGAGACGGTGTGGAACTCCGGTCTGTTCGAGGGCACCGGCGGGGGTGGGAGCTCGACGACGTGGACTATGCCGGCGTGGCAGCTCGGCCCCGGCGTCCAGAGCCCCTACACCAAGGCGGCGGACACCTTCACCGGGCTCCAGCCCTGCCCGAGCAGCTCGGGGGCGGGGACGTTGTCGTGCCGGGAGGTCCCCGACGTGGCGGCCGACGGCGATCCGGGCACCGGGTACGCCGTCTTCTGCTCCTGCTTCAACCAGGGCTGGGCCCGGGTGGGGGGAACGAGCATGTCGGCGCCGCTGTGGGGGGCCCTGGCGGCCCTGGCCGACCAGGGCCAGTCATCGCCGGTGGGGTTCCTCAACCCCGTCCTGTACCAGGCCGGGTGTGAGGTGAGCCCACTCTTCAACGACGTCACGACGGGGAACAACCAGCCCATCGGGTCCGAGCCGAGCAACCCCCCCGACACCCCGCCGGGGCCGTACTACCCGGCCACGGCGGGCTACGACATGGCCACGGGGCTGGGGACCCCGGTCGCCGACGCGCTGGTGGGCGTCTTGCGGTCGCCGCCACCCTCGCTGTGCCCGGTGGTCACGGGGATCTCGGCGTCCTCGGGCCCCGCCGCCGGGGGCACCGTGGTGCGGGTGTCGGGTTCGAATCTGTCGGCGGTGAGCGAGGTCGATTTCGGCAACGCCAACCCGGCGGTGATCGACTCGGTGACGCCCACGACGGTGACCGTCAGTGCGCCGGCGTCTCCGAACGGCGGCTGGGAAGACGTCGACGTCCTCGTCAAGACGGGCGACGACACACTCGGCTTCGACGGCAGCATGCCCTTCACCTACGTCGGGCCCGCGGGGTACTGGACCGTGGCCTCCGACGGCGGCGTGTTCTCCTTCGGGCAGATGGGTTTTTACGGCTCCATGGGGGGCAAGCCACTCACCAACCCGGTGGTGGGCATGGCCCCCACCCCCTCCTCCAAGGGCTACTGGCTCGTGGCGTCGGACGGCGGCGTCTTCGCCTTCGGCGACGCCGGGTTCCACGGCTCGACGGGGAACCT
>Ga0209415_10003703_pt1 | contig 28398 bp, 23 predicted proteins | sample PeaSoiSIISIP2007_FD_187696 | JGI IMG/M metagenome (GOLD analysis project Ga0209415, IMG submission 187696) | Peat soil microbial communities from Weissenstadt, Germany - SII-SIP-2007 (SPAdes) (version 2) | ecosystem: Environmental > Terrestrial > Soil > Wetlands > Peat | place: Germany... | reverse complement strand
GTCCCTGTAGAGGCCAGGTAGCCGATCAGCGTGAAACCCCAGAACGGCGCAACTTCCCGCCAAAGGTGGCTTTTCCCGCTCTTGCCCCAAGCCCATTTCCGGTTTAGTTCGTACGACGCCGGCGTCGACGTAACGACGCCGATCGTGTTCGAGAGTATGCCTGAAAGCCCGAACACACCTGTGCACAACAGGATCGTCAACTGGCTGATCACGACGGCCACGCCTGAGACCATCGAGTAACGGATGAACTTGTGCACTGAACGGTCGCCGCGGGTCGGTATCAGGACGCGCTCGATCACTGGGAAGGACAGCACCCTCCTGCCCAACCGTGTCCGAGCGATCCGCTCGTACAGCGCCAATGTCGCGCCGTCGGAGGCACTGGGGTCCTGCTTGGAGCTCACCCATACATTCTACTTGGGCACCCCGATCCTGGCGCGCACACAGCGAACGAAGATTTAGCTAAAGGCCAGCGCCCAGGTCCTCTAGCATCGACGTGCCATGGCAAAGCCCGATGTACTGACCCCGCAGGCAACCGACTTCCCGCAGTGGTACCAGGACGTGCTGGCCAAAGCGGAGCTCGCCGAGGGCGGCCCGGTGCGTGGCACGATCGTCATCCGGCCCTACGGCTATGCCATATGGGAGCGCATGCAGGCTGAAATCGACGCACGGATCAAAGCTGCCGGGACCCCGAACGCGTACTTCCCCCTGTTCATCCCCGAGAGCTATTTCCACCGCGAGGCCCAACACGTCGAGGGCTTCAGCCCCGAGCTGGCCGTCGTTACGCACGGCGGCGGCAAGAAATTGGAAGAGCCGGTCGTGGTACGCCCGACCAGCGAGACCATCATCGACTCTTTCCTGTCCAAGTGGATCCAGAGCTACCGGGATCTTCCGATGCGCGTAAACCAATGGGCCAACGTCGTGCGCTGGGAACTGCGGCCGCGGCTTTTCCTGCGGACGACGGAGTTCCTCTGGCAGGAGGGCCACACCGCGGACGCCACCGAGGCGGCCGCACACGATTATGCATTGCAGATCCTTCATGAGGTCTACGCGGACTTCATGGTCAACGTGTTGGCTATCCCTGTTCTTGTCGGTCGCAAAACCGACCAGGAACGTTTCGCCGGCGCGACGACAACCTGGACCACCGAAGCGATGATGCGCGATGGCAAGGCCCTCCAAATGGGAACGAGCCACGAACTGGGGCAGAATTTCGCGAAGGCGTTCGACATAAAGTTCCTCGACGAATCCGGCCATCAGGCCTTCGTGTGGCAGACCTCATGGGGCTCTTCGAGCCGGTTGATGGGGGCACTCGTCATGGCCCACGGCGACGATGCCGGCCTCCGGGTGCCACCCAAGCTGGCGCCGGTCCAGGTCGTCGTGCTGGCCGTGCGGACCGAGGACGGGGCTGGCGAGGCGGCCGCTGCGCTTGTAAAGGCACTCAAGGCGGCGGGTTATAGAGCGGAGCTGGACCTGAAGACCGATCTGTCTTTCGGGCGGCGAGTGGTGGGATGGGAACTTAAGGGAGTCCCCGCCCGCGTCGAGCTCGGCCCCAGGGACCTTGCGGCGGGCACCGCAGTGCTCTGCCGGCGCGACGACGCGACCAAGGTGACTGTGGCCCTCGACAACGTGGTGGCCGAGGTCGGGAAATTGCTCGAATCGAGCCAGGCGTCCCTGCTCGACGAGGCGCTCCAGCTTCGCGAGGCACGAACCGTTCGAGCGGCCAGCCTCGTCGAGGCCGAAGAGGGGGCGCAATCGGGCTTCGCCGTGCTCCCGGGCGACCTACTTGCGGCCGACGGCGCCGAGGCCCGGCTCAACGCCGGCGGGGTCTCGGTACGCCTTCTCCGCCGGCGCGACGGGTCGCTCCCGAGCCCTTCGGAAGATGTCTCCGAGCTGGAGGCAGTCGTCGGCCGCGCCTACTAGGGCCTGGTCGAGGTCAGCCGGCCGGGTGGTTGGGGCTGGACCAGAGAGCGGTTGGGGGCAGCCGGCGGGCTGCTTGGGCCCGGGACGGGAGGGCGGTTGGGGCAGCCCGACGGGCTGGACGAGCCGGGAACAGCTAGGTCGGGAGCCGGAACCTGTAGACGTTGGTTTCCCGCGGTTCGAAGCCCATCCGCCGGTAGAGGCGGTTGGCCGCCTCCCTCGATGGGCGCGAGGTGAGCTCCACGGTCTGGGCTCCCCGGGCGGCGGCAAGTTCGACGGCGGCCTCGGTGAGCGCCTCCCCTACCCCCTGCCCCCTCGACCCGGTGTCGACTACGACGTCCTCTATCCAGGCGCGCACTCCCGTCGGCAGTCGGAAGGTAACCAGCGTCAACATCCCGACGATCGGCGCGCTCGGTTCGTCGCCACCGTCGACGTGACCCTCACTCCCCGAGCCGTCGTCATATGCCAACAGGAGCACGGTCGCGTGGGATGAAACGATCTGGTCGATCTCGAACCCGCTCGGGAGGCGAGCAGACGTGGACAGCTGGGGCAAAAGGTGATGAACAGCTCTCACTAAGTCTTCTGTTACCTCACGAGCGGGCGAGACGCGGAGCACGCACAAACACTACGCGCTGGGCGCGGGACCGCCTCGCTGAGCCCGTCGCCGCAGCTCGCGGCACTCTCGGTGGGCTCACCACCTCCTTCGAGGGCTTGTGGCGAGACAACCACTCCTGGTAGCGTGCGGGCTACGTGGTGGGAAGAGGCTAACGGTCTCCCCCCTGGCCGACGTGCCCCCTACCACTAGGGTCCCCTTGTCCCCCCTGGGGGGCCCGCACGCTTCCCTCTTGCGGCTTATGGACCGGCTACCGGCGCGGCACGCCCTCTGCGCGCCCGCTGCGCGTGCTCTGCGGGACGGACCTGGCATTGTCGTTGGATGGACGAGAGCCATGACTGGGCGCGGTTGCACGCCTACGACCGCGACCACGTTTGGCACCCATACGCGCCGCTCCCCGCCCAGCGCCCAGCACTCCCGGTTGTGTCCGCCTCCGGTGTACGTCTGCGGCTCGCCGACGGGCGTGAGCTGATCGACGCCATGTCCTCGTGGTGGACGGCGATTTGGGGCTACCGCCACCCCGTGCTCGATGCCGCCGTCCAGGACCAGGTGGGCCGGATGGCCCACGTGATGTTCGGCGGGCTCACGCACGCTCCAGCGATCGAACTTGCGAAGCGTCTGGTCGCGATGGCCCCGCCTGGCTTGGAAAACGTCTTTTTTGCCGACTCGGGATCGGTTTCGGTCGAAGTGGCTCTCAAGACCGCCATCCAGTACCAACGAAATGCCGGCCGTCCCGAAAAGGCCCGCTTCCTTGCGCTTTCAGGCGGCTACCACGGGGACACATTCGGGGCAATGTCGGTGTGCGACCCCATCGGCGGCATGCACCACCTGTTTGCCGACGTGCTGTCACAACAGCTCTTCGCTCCCCGGCCGCCGGCAGGCCCCGGCGTCGACCCCGGTTGGCAAGCCGAGGTGCGCGACATGGTTGACAGGCACAGCGCCCAGATCGCCGCCGTCATCTGCGAGCCAGTCGCCCAGGGTGCCGGTGGTATGTGGTTTTATGACCCCGGCTACCTGCGGGTGCTCCGGGAGGTGTGCGACGAGTACGGGCTCCTGCTAGTTCTTGACGAGATCGCGACTGGCTTCGGCCGCACCGGAACCTTGTTCGCGGCCGACCTGGCTGGGATAAGCCCCGACATAATGTGCATCGGCAAGGCTTTGACCGGAGGGTACATGAGCATGGCCGCGATGTTGTGCACCGGCGAGGTCGCCCACGTAGTATCCGGCGGCGAAGCCGGCTGCCTCATGCACGGCCCGACTTTCATGGCCAACCCGCTGGCCTGCGCCGTCGCTCTCGCCTCGACGGGCCTGCTCACGACGGGCGAATGGCGCCAGGAAATCGAGCGGGTGCAGGCCGGCCTCCGCCAAGGCCTGTCGCCGGCCCTCTCGCTTCCGGGCGTCAGTGACGTCCGAGTCCTCGGCGCAATCGGCGTTATCCAGCTGGACCACCAGGTCGACGTCGCGGCCGCGACGGACGCCGCCGTAGAACGTGGAGCCTGGGTACGACCGTTCCGGGACCTCGTCTACACCATGCCTCCTTACGTCACACCCGACGCTGACCTGGCGACGATCGGCGAAGCGCTGATCGCCGCTGTGAAGGTCGGCTAAGAGCCAGCAGGTTGAGTGGCAGGAGCAGGGCTGTCCGCCGCAACACGGCGGGCGCTCGCAGTGAGGCTGCGCAGGAGCGGGGGCGACAAGATGGCCAACGCCACCATCAGGATCAGGCCGGCAGCCAGCATTGCGTCCGGAGCATTCAAGACGGACGCTACGAACCCGCCGACGACCGCACCAAATGGCGCCGCACCCGTGACCGCCAGCCGGTGAACGCTGCTGACGCGGCCCAGCAGGCTGCGGGGCACGAGGCGCTGGCGCGCCGTGACCGAGGCGACGTTCGCTACAGCAACTCCGAAGTCCTGCAGGCCGAGGACGAAGACTGCCAACACCGCTGAGCGGGTGAACGAGAGGCCGACGTAGCTGAGCGACGCCGCAACGCTCCCCCAGACGATAAGGCGTCCCCCACCGAAACGGCGCTGCAATGCCCCGGCCGAGAAGGCGCCGACCACGCCCACCAGCGACGCAACCGCAAGGAAGAGCCCGTAACGGGTTGAGCTCAGGTGCAATGTCCGCGTGCCGTACACCACGAGGACTCCTATGACCATGAACTGGCAAAACGCCAGTGAAGAAACCGTCGCTGCCAGCATCTTCAACGAGGGCTCCCTACGGAACACCCTGAGCCCCTCGAGGAACGCCGCAACCCAACCCGACCTGTGGCGTCCGCGTGCCTTGGCAAGGTCCTCCCTTCCAGCCGCGGTCCCGAGCTCGAAGTCGTCGGCGGACCCGGGCAAGCGAGCGCTGACGCCCGAAGGTCCCGGTGCTGGCTGGTAGGTTTCGGCGCCGGAGAGCCCGGGTGCCGGCTGGTAATTTTCGGCGACGGAGGGCCCCGGTGCCGGCTGGAAGGCGGCCGCGTCATGGTCACCTTCGGCTCCAGCGTGGGCGTCGGCGTCGGTGGGCGCCGGAGGGGGGTCGCGGAGGTCGGCAACGTAGGGCGCCGGAGGGGGGTCGCGGAGGTCGGCAACGTAGCGGCCCGAAGCTTTTGCATGGAGACCCTCCCGGCGAGCCCGGGGAAGGCTGGAACTCACGAGCAATGCCGAGATGAAGAAGCTAATCCCATCGGCGAAGAACGGCAGCCTCCGTGCCAGGGCGAACAGGTAGCCGCCGCTCCCGGGCCCAATGAACTGCTGCCCGGCGCCTTCGATCGCCATAAGGCGCCCATTTGCCATCCCGAGCTGATCGGGATAGGGCGCCAGCACCGGGACCGACGCCTGCATTGCGAGGGTGAAGGTGACATCGCAGGGGGCCAGGATGATCGCGACCAGGTACGCCATAAGGAGATCTGCCGAACCGAAAGTCATTGCGACGACAAGGGTCATGAGCGCGGCACCGGCCACCATGTTGCACGCCACCATCAGCCTGCGCCGGTCCACTCGATCGGCTATAAGACCGGCCGGCAACGCCGCAATTGCGGCCGCCGCTCGGTTTGCCGCAGTTGCACCGGCGATGATCAAGGGATTGCGTGTAAGTGCCACCGTCAATAGCGGTATGGCAACCGTGACTAGGCCGTCGCCACTGCCAGAGATGCCGGTCGCGCACCAAAGTCGCCAAAACGGCGCACCCAACCCGCGCCGTGCCGGAAGTACTACGGGATCGCTAGCGGGCTTGCCGGCAAGATCTGACGGCGCCTGCTCGACCGAAGCCACCTGCACCCTCCCACCGATCCTGAACTGGCCAAGCCCTGGCCCCAAACCCGCGTGGGACAGGTCGAACGAAGGCTATCAGGGTCGTGCTCCAGCAGAGGTGGACCCGCCAGGTAGACGGCTTTATCTCACTTAGAGCAGAGGGTTGGAGTCAGGCTGCGTCGGTCAGGCGCAAACTGAGATGGACGGCGCACGCCGTATGTCGCCTTATCGGCGACCCTCGTCAACGTAGGCCGGACGTCGAGCCAAGACGCTCACTCGGCATCCCGGAAGCGCTGACGAGTCCCGCACCTCCGCCGGTTCGACCGGCTATATCTTCCGTCGACAATCCGCGGCTTTGGATCGGCGAGACGGCAGCGATCACGGGTACACCGCCACTCCCAGCTGGGACCAGAAGCTACCGTTGAACACCGCCGGGGGCGAACCGATGGACTATAAGTCCGCCCCTCCAATAAACCCCCCATCCGGGCCATGTGCAGATCCTTCCCATTTGGCGGTCTCTTACCCACGACTAATTGGGAACCGGAAAAACGAGACGTCTCCTCGCGGCACCCCGAAGCCAACTTTCCGCCCCGTATTGACGGCGCCCCGCCTAGCCACACCGGTCAGACCCACCGCCCCACCACACCGGTTGGCTAAAGCGCCCAACCACACCGCCTCGCCACGCCGCCCGGCCACGCCCGCTAGCCAAACCGCCTAGCCCAAAACTGCATAGCCACAGCGCCTACCCGCGTGGTTGCCATGGCCGGTCTCGCCATTAGCGGGTGTGCAACCCATTATCTGGGGATTGGTTTCTCGCTTAGTGTCCAGGTCCGGGGCTCATGCCAGTTTGCCCCCGTGATGTGGACCGTAAGTTCCTCGAAAAGCCAACCCTGCCGCGCATGCACGGCGTCGCCGAGACCGAAGTCGGCCGATGTCCGGCCCCACTTGTTGCTGGCCGCGCAGTTGGGTTCGCAAAGGTTCCATGTGTAGACCCCCTTAGCCCGCGCAGTTGTCGAGTCCCATTTCGTCCAGACGAGGCTGACAGCCTGCCCGTTGGCGTCCGCACACGCCAGTACCAAGGTCTTGGGCCTTACGAGGTTCTTACCCATCCCGCAATCCTCAACTTGCGGCACGGCTTTGGTCGTCGCGCCGACCCTCGAGGGCGTGGCGGACGCGACGCCAGTGGGGCTGGCTAGGCCGGCGCCGACTACTGCCAGAGTTGCAAATGCTAGGAACCCGGGACGTACCCGTCGTGGTGTCATGGCTGGGCATTTTACAGGCACACCTGCGCGCGCCTCGAGCGCCGCCATGGGGGGATCTCCCCAAGAATGCTGGCCGAGTTCTCGAGGTGCCTCTCGGGGCCTCGCTTTGGTCCCTTCGGGGCCCGGCGCGTCCCAACCGCCGCTGTCACCAGTCCCGTCTGGCCCGGCGCTTATGCTGGCACGCTGGGCCCCAGCCCCTCCCCTGCTCCCGGCGAGGTGCGGCGGCGTATGCTCGCTACCACCAACCATAGGAGGGGAATAACCATGGACAACGAAGCAGCACTGCGACACTTCTTTGAGCAGATAAACGCCGGCGACGTCGACGCTGCCGCTGAGCGACTGGCCGACAGCTTCGTCGAGCATGAGGCGCTGCCCGGCCTCGAGCCGAACAAAGAAGGCACCAGGCAACTTTTTCGGATGATGATCGCTGCGTTCCCTGATTTGCGCTTCGATGCCGAAGATATCCTCACGAGCGGCGACAAGGTTGTTTCTCGCGCTCGCGTTACCGGGACCAACAAGGGCGAGTTCATGGGCATGCCGGCGACTGGCAAGAGCATCAACGTGCAGGCCATCGACATCGTGCGCTTCGGTAACGACGGTCTCGGGGTTGAACACTGGGGTGTCCTGGACATGATGTCGATCATGCAGCAGCTCGGGGCGATACCGCAGGGCCCACCGGCGTAGTCCAGGTGCAAAGGGCCGTCCGGAAGTGGGTGATCACCGCCGGACGGCGCCGCGGCGCCCCTTCTTCGCAAGGTGAAGCTACGTCGTAAGGTCAAGCCACGGGCCCGGGGTGAACCCGGGCTTGCTCCGTTCCAAGTGGTCGACCAAGGCCCAGCCCTTTGTCGTCTTCAACGGATGGTGGTAACGGCAGAGCCGGTCGAGCAGCTCGAGCACTGTGACATGGGTCTGCGCCCAATCTTCGCGTGGTCTCCTAGCCAACGGACCTGCCTGCCAAAGGCCAGCGCTAAGCCGGCGAGCGCTCTCCCTTTCCCGGAGGGAGCGTACGGACGACTCTAGAAGGAGGATGTGACCGTAATTCCCGGCGACGCCTCGCCTGCGGGCTGCACACTGAGGGGATGGAGGTCCTGGTGCTCCGAGACGCCCAACGGTTCGCCGAGCTCGCCAGCGCGTGGATGGCCACCGACCCCTACAGCACCAACGTCATCGGGGCCCACCTCGCGACTACCTGTGCCGGGAAGCAGCCTTTACTAGGAGACGGCATCTGGGTTGCGGTCTTGGAGGGCGGCAAGGTCGCCGGGGTGGCGATGCATACGCCTCCCCACAATCTCTTTCTACCTCGGTTGAAATCGGGCCTTCCCTCCCAGATTGCCCTGGCGCTCGCCAGAAGCGGCCGCACGCTGCCAGGGGTAACCGGTGAAGTGGGATCTGTGGACGAGTTCGCTCGGACATGGGCGAAACAAACGGGAATTGTGAGCCATCTCCGTCACGCAATGCGCATGTACCGTTCGGGCTCCGTCTCCCCGCCCCGGAGTGTCCAAGGGCAGCCGCGCCTGGCCGGGCGGGGCGACCGCGTACTGCTCATGCAATGGCTTACGCAATTCCACGCCGAGGCTGTCCCCGATAGCCCGGCGGACGACGTAGCGGAGCTAGTCGAGAGACGTTTAGCGCACTATGAAACCTGGCTGTGGTGCGTCGACGACACCCCGGTTTCGCTTGCGGGGTGCAGCCGCCTGGCGTCCGGATTGGCACGAGTTGGGCCTGTGTACACACCTTCGGAGCACCGCCGGCGCGGGTACGGTGCATCCGTAACCGCACATGCGACGCAAGCAGCTCTTGACGGCGGAGCGGCCCAAGTCGTCTTGTACACGGACCTGGCAAACCCGACTTCCAATGCCATTTACCAAAGCATCGGTTACATTCCGGACCACGACGCCGAGGAACGGAGTTTTGTGCAAGGGATGTAGTGACATGGCCGTGGTGTCGCGATCTCAGGTGTAGTTGGTGACCTTCCCGAGGGCGGTAATACGCCCGATCGAGTTATTGCCGGAGTTGGTGAACCATAACGCGCCGTCGGGCCCGGAGGTTATCCCTGTTGGCCCATCGATACCCGTGCCGAGGAACTTGGTGAGCTTCCCGTTGACGGTGATCCGCCCGATCGAGTTGCCGCTGTAGTTCGTGAACCACAGGGCTCCGTCGCGCCCCGTCGTGATCGAGAAGGGCGCGTCGATCCCTTTGCCAGTGAATATTTTGCCAACCCCGTCGCTCGTGATGCGGCCGATCGAGTTGCCGCTGTAGTTCGTAAACCAAATAGCCTTGTCCGGGCCGACCGTGATACCTGAAGGTTCGTCTATGCCGCCACTGCTGTAAGCCGTGATCTTCCCATTAGTAGTGAGAACCGCAATCGAGCCTTTGGTTGCCTTGGTACCTGCGTTCGTGACCCAGACCGTTCCGCCAGGGCCGGCGACGATCCCAACGGGGTCGTCTATGTCGGTGCTGGTGCGAAGGGTGATTTTCCCACTGGTGGTAATCAGGCCGAAAGAACCAGGGCTATAAGCATTGGTGAACCAGACGTCCCCTAGCGGACCGCTCGTGATCCCGATCGGGTCGACGATCCCGCGAGCGGTATAACTGGTGACCTTACCCTTGGTTGTGATCCTGCCGACCGAGTTGCCGATTGAGTTTGTGAACCACAAGGCACCGTCGGGGCCAACGGTGATACCGACCGGCCCGTCGATGCCTCGGCCGGTGTAGAGGGTGAGCTTGCCGCCGGTCGTTATCTGGTCGACCGAGCCGGGGTTGTCCTTGCTTCCCAGGCTGGTAAACCACAAAGACCTATCCGGCCCCGACGTTATGGACGTGGGCACGATTATCGTCGCGGGGTGACCGGATGCCACACGGTGGTCGCCAGCAGCGCTCGCAGGTGGGCCAGTAACCAGGCCACCAAACAGCAAGCCACCAAGCAGCACGCCGAGGCACGCAATGACCGGTACTCTAACGGGGCGCATTCGCACCCTCCTTCGTTGCTCGTACTACGTCACGGTACACGCCTGACCTCATGGGACGGGCAATCGCGTAGGTGGGCCGCCTGAGGCATGGGCTCCTAAGTGCCGGCGATGGCCGCGACCGGTAAGTTGGCGAGGAGCCCGGGTGGCACGGGCCAAGGCTTGGCGTCACCAAAGCCGAAGACTGAGCCGTTGCTGGCGGCCATGTAGTACCCGTCGTTGTCCGGGGTGAGAGCAATCCCGACGATGTCGCTGGCCTTGATCCCCTCCCCGGGAAGCGATCCCTTGAAGGTGACGCCTTTACCGAAGATAAACGCCCCGCCGTCGGCACCGACCAGTACGTAGCCTCCTCCGCTGGAGGACGGCAGGATAGCGCGGACGTCTTTTACATGGATTTTCATACCCGGGAGCGAACCATGGAAATGGGTTGCCCCGAAAGCGAAAACGCCGCCATCAGAGCCTACCAACAGGTAACCGCCACTAGTCGGTGAGGAAACCATCCCGACGACGTCGGAAACATCCAAGTGGAGACCGGGAACTGACCCGTGGAACCTGGCGTCCCCGAAGGCGAACAGCCCTCCGTCGCGCCCGACGAGCCAGTAACCACCGCCGTCGAAGGTCGGCGCGATCGCCACTATGTCTTTCGCCTTCACCCCCAGGTCCGGTAGGTCACCGTGCGGGCTTGCGCTCCCAAAGGAGGCGACCGTTCCGTTGGCAGTCACCAACCAATAGCCCTTCCCTGTAGGAGTGCCGGCGATACCCACCACGGGCCCGGTCGAAGCGGAGGCAGCGATGCCTCCGAGCGCCGTCGCCCCGCCCGCGCCGTAAACAAGGCCGCTCTTGGTGACCAGCCAGTAACCAGCCGGCGGGAAATTCACGACCTGGCTAGCAAATCCCGAGGTCGACGGGGAATATCCCCCGTTACCGGAGAAAAATGCCTGGACGGCATGCGACCCGCCGGTCCAGTAAGTGAGCGTGCAGGTCGCCTGGCCCGCGCCGTTCAGAGCCAAGGAACTGCAGCCGGCCATCGCCGCTCCGTTGTCGGTCAGCGCCACTGTGCCCCCGTTCGGAGGGGGCAACACTGTGGCGGTGTACGTGACCGCCTGGCTCACCAGGGCGGGGTCGGGAGATGAAGACAACGTCGTGGTTGTGGGCGTGGTAACGGCGGGGCTCGATGCCAGAGCCCACGTACCCCCGCTCGAGGTCGCAATGAGCCCCTGGTCCTCGACGCCGTCGTAGAAATAACCGCCCGCCACGCACGAGGTCGACGACAAGCAGGAAACCCCGTTCAGGACGTTGTTGTCCGAGGTTGCATTAGGGCTTGACGTCACCGCCCAAGTACCTTTCACCAAGGTGTCGACGAGGGTCTGGTCGTACTTTCCGTTGTAGTAGTATCCAGCCGCTATGCAGGAGCCGCTCGCCGGGCAGGAGATCGCGTTGAAGACGTTGGCGTTCGAGCTCTCGTCCGGGGCGTGGGTGACAGACCACGATCCACGTAGAGAGGTTTCGACGAGCACCTGGTCCTTGCTCCCGTTGCTGTAGTAGCCATCGGCCACGCACGACTCCGACGACGTGCAGGAAATCGCGTTCAGCGCGTTGTTGTACGTGTTTTGGTCGGGGCTCGTGGTCAGCCGCCACGACCCGCCCGAAAGGGTTTCGACGAGCGTTTGGTAGCTGTTCTTCTTGTAATAATAGCCTGCCGCCACACACGAAGCAGGAGATGGGCAAGCGACAGCGTTGAGAGCGTTGGTGTTCGACGTGTTGTCGGCGCTTGTGCTCACGTGCCATGAGCCATTAAGGAACATTTCCACAAGCGTTTGTTCCTTGCTGCCGTTGAAGTAGTAGCCGACCGCTACGCATGCACCGGACGACGCGCACGAAACTGCGTTCAGGACATTCGCGTTCGTTGTCTCATCGGGGCTCGCGGTGACCAGCCAGGAACCATTCGAGAGGGTTTCGACGAGCGTTTGGTCAGTTTTCCCGTTGTTGTAGTAGCCAACCGCCACGCACGGTCCGGACGGTACGCACGAAACTGCGTTCAAGACATTGATGCCCGAGCCGGCGTCAGGGGTCGGGACGACCTGCCATGAGCCGTTGACAAGTGACTCGGAGAGTGCCAGGTCCTCGTTCCCCTTGAAGTAGTAGCCCACCGCTACACAGGGACCACCTGGAGGGCATGCCACACCGTTGACCACGTTGGGGAGGAAGTCCAATTGTGGCGTCAGCAGGTGCCGGGCCTCCGCGCTCCCGACCGGGCGCGCCGCCGCAGAAGAAATACCTACCGCCGCGGGACCACAGGTGAGCATCAGGACCAGACCTGCCAGGGCTGCTCGCCGTCGGAGCATGTGGTGACCTCACTTTCGATGCCATTGCCCGTGGGCCCCCTCAATGTCTATACCCCTCAGGAAACGATGATGTTGCAACAACTCTTTCTAGCCGCAGCCAGCGGGCTCCGCAGGCCTCGATCGCTTGTATGCAAGGCGTGAGGAAACAGTGCATAATGAGGGCTGGGCTCATGAGTGCGATCGGTGAAGTTGCCTACCGCGTGATCGGGCCCGAGCACGCCGGCGAGGTGCTCACGGTGCAGCGGGCGGCCTTCGTTGCAGAGGCACGGGTGTACGGGACGGCAGAGATCCCGCCTCTGGTCGAGACGCTCGACCAGCTCCGCCACGAGCTCGCCACGACTGTGACGATGAGCGCGTGGCTTGGCAGCCGGCTCGTCGGCGCCGCTCGTCTCACCCTCGACGGCCCGATCGGTTGGATCAGCCGGGTGGCTGTGGCGCCGGACCAGCAGGGCCAGGGCATCGGCTCAGGCCTCCTGGGCGCCCTGGAGGGCGTTGCCCCGCCTGAAGTCCGGAGGTTCCAGCTTGCCGCTGGCCACAGGAGCCGTTTCAACCTCGGTATGTACGAGCGGCGCGGCTTCCGTGAGTTCTCCCGGCACGTCGACAGTGCGGGAGTGGAGCTGGTGGTGATGGGCAAGGACCGCGATTGAACGGGCGCTGCCCTATATGGCCGCTTAGGGAAAGAGGCTGCCGGACCTGAACATGCGGACCGCTCCGAGCAAGCCGACCCGTTCCAGGTACTCGTCGGAAAGGTCCACCATGTGCCGGGGTTCGCAGACCTCCGTGCTCTCGGGGCTCTCTGCGGTCGCTAAGGCAATCGAGCCGCCGGCTGGTCCTGCCTCCCCTCCCAGGTGCTCCTCCTGCGCGGGGCGCTCGCCCACCGACGTACCACGACCGGCCGAATAAGAACGCTGCGGAGCCCGCCCGGTGGATGTGAGAGCGTCGGCGACGTGGACCGCGTCGGCGAGCTCCGGGTCCCGTTGCCGGCCCTCCCAGTGTTCCCGATGACGGGTGACCGCCTCGACTACCCGGTAGTTCATGCCCCAAAGCGAAAGCAGGCAGCCGCCGACGACCGGGTACGTGGCGCCCAGGCATTCGGTCTCGGCCTCGGCTGAGGGGCGGCCGGCAGAGACCTGAGACAGGACCTCGCACAGCTTGCCTGGCGCGCGGTCGGCCACGACCAGTTCGCCGATGTCATGGAGCAGCCCTGCCACGCTCGCCTCGTACTGGGCGGCGCTGGTGCGGACAAGCCTTCCTGCGATTTCTGCAACCTCGAGGGAATGCTCGTTAAAGCGCTCCATCCAGTCGCCCGACAGGAGCTCGCTCGGGTTGAAGACCCGGAACACTTCGGTTGTTATCGTGAGGCTCCGCAAGGTTTCCACACCCAGGTAAGCGACGGCCTGGCGAAGGTCGCGAACGGTGCTCCTCAAACCCACGAACGAAGAGTTGACCAGCTGGAGCACTTTCGCAGACATAGCGACGTCGCGGGTCACTATCTTCGCCACGTCCCCTAGCGAGGCTTCTTCATCGCAAAGTGCGGCATCAAGAGCAGCGAGGTTGTCCGGTAGGCTCGGGAGATCCCCGACCTGGCCGAGCATGCGCCTGGTGGCAGCACTGTTCAGGAGAGCCTGCAGCTCGGTAGCACGCTCCACAGCCTGGATGAGCACCTCGGCCTCGAACGGCTTGGTGATGCACTGGTGGGCGACCGGGAGGCTCCGCATCGCGGCACCGGGGTCGCCTGCGCTCGTAACTGAGATGCGCACGGTCTCCGGTTTGGACTGTTTGGCTCGCCGCAGAAAAGCCGGCCCGTCCATGTCAACCAGGCGCCCCCCGGCGACCACCGCGTCGAAGGGTGCGCCTTCCATCCTCGCGAGCGCCGCTGCTCCGCCCCGCACGAACGTCGGGGCCCAGTCGTGGCAACGTTCCGCGCACATTTTGCGGAGATCGTCGAGCGCCCCCCGGTCCTCGTCGGCGAAGAGAACAGAAACCATCGAAATTAGATCGGCTCAAGTGCCGGCAGGCTGAAATGGCCAGGCCGTCACAGAGCTTCCCTTGTCGCGGGCGGAACGGTGTGGGCCTCTTCAGTGGTCTTCAGGCCAGCCGTTGAACACGAAGACCTCGCCGTCATGTCGGACCAGGCGGGCGGGCAACGCCATCTCGTTCAATAGGCGACCCGCTCCGTGGCCGTTGACGATGATTTCGGTACTCGCCGCGTTGGCCACCAGGCAGCTACCAGCAGCCACCGTAGCCAGCTGCCAGTACTCGTCGGCGACGTCGCCGGTACGTGGGTCCACAATGTGGTGCAGGAGCCGCTCGCCTCGCCGCCAGGCGCGGACCGTGGTGCCTGAACTGGCCAAGCCTCCCGAACGGATGCACATTGTGACCTGACTGTCCTCCGGGCGGTCCCACGCGGACATGGATACGCCCACGCACCAGCCGTTGTCCGGAGGAGCGCCGGCAACAGCAACGTCCCCACCCAGGTTGACCAAGACGCCGGTGCCCACGTCGGCGGCGATATCCCGGGCCGCCCGGTCGGCGGCAAACGCCTTGGCAGACGAGCCCAAGTCGAGACGGAGGTTACGGGCAGACCCCACCGGCACCGCGGGCCGACCCGATGGCATCATTCTGGCGCCCACTTTCTTGACATGGCGCCATTATTGGTGCCATAATGGTGCCATGGACTTACGGCCGTACGTAGAGACGATCCACCACCAGCTCATCGTGGCTGCCGAGGCGGGCGGGGACGAAGCGAGGGCCGTGGCCGAGCGCTTGACCGCAGCGGTCGACTCCACCGTCCGCCTTGCCCTGCAGGACGCGCTTGTCGCCGCAGCCGAGGAGATCACCTGCGAGCTGGCCCCCGGCTCGGTCGAGCTACGCCTGAGAGGCCGTGACCCCGAGTTCGTCGTTCGGCAACTGGATGGTTTCGGGGGGGAGCCGCCAGCGGCCAGGCGCGATGAGGCGGGCGCGGCCGAGGGCCTGGCAGCCGCCACCCCAGCCGACGCAGCCATGGATGCGGACGAGGGCGGCATGGCCCGGGTCAACCTGCGCATGCCGGACCAGCTGAAGGCGCGGGCGGAGCAAGCGGCGGCTAACGAACGACTGTCGCTCAACGCCTGGCTCGTGAAGGCAGTTGCGGCTGCTCTGGAGCGCGCCGGGGGCCCTAAGCACGCCGGCAGCGAGCCGCCTTCGCGCCGTCGCTACGTCGGGTGGGCACGCTAGCGCCAGCCGCCGCCTGCCCACTTCACAAAACAAACCGAGTTCCCAAGGAGGACACATGCCCACGTTCGGTACACCTGCGCCCATTTCCGTCTCGCTCGACATCGGTGCGGGCAGCGTAGAGATAATTGCGAGCGACCGCGCCGACACGGTCGTGGACGTCCGCCCCACCAACCCCGCCAAAAAGATCGATGTGGGGGCGGCTGAGCAGACCCGGGTCAGCTACAGCGACGGGACCTTGACGGTGAAGGCTCCGAAGAACTGGCGGCAATTTGTGGTTTGGAGCGAGTGCGGGTCGGTCGACGTCAAGATCGAGCTACCTTCGGGATCCCAGCTGCGGGGTGAGGCTGGCGTTGGTGAGCTCCGGGTGATCGGCCCGAGCCGTGCCGCTCTCGTCCGCGTCGCTGGCCTCCTCGGTGACTGCACGTTCAAGGTCGGAGCCGGCGACATCCAGGTCTCTCAGGCCGGGCCGCTGCAACTGCGGACGGGGGTGGGTGATATCACCGTCGAGCGGGCAGTCGGCCACACCGAAATAACGACCGGGTCCGGCACCGTCCACGTTTCAAGGACCGAGGGCGCGACCGTCATAAAGAACTCCAACGGCGATATCTGGGTGGGCGAGGCCACGGCGGACCTGCGGGTGACGACGGCGAACGGCAAGATCTCGGTTGCGCTGGCCCGTTCGGACGTCGAGGCCAAGACGGCAAACGGCAGCGTCCAGATCGACGAGGTCATGGGCGGCACCGTGCGTGCCCACACGGCGATGGGCAAAGTCGAAGTAGGCGTCCGTCGAGGTGTGGCGGCGTTGCTGGACCTGGAGACCTCGTGGGGCAAAGTCCTCAACGGCTTGGACGCATCTGGCGCGCCACAACCGGGGCAGCCATCGGTGGAAGTCCGGGCGCGGACGGGTTTCGGCGACATCCGGGTGTTCCGGGCCGATGGACCAGAGTTTGTGGAGAGCCCCGCTACGACCGGGACAGCTAACCATGGCTAACGCCGGGCCTGCCATCGAGGTGAAGGACCTGCGCAAGTCGTTCGGGAACACCATCGTGCTGGACGGTATCGACTTCAGCGTGGCGCAAGGAGCAGTCTTTTCCCTACTCGGCCCCAACGGGGCGGGCAAGACCACCGTCATAAACATCCTGACGACATTGCTGTGCGCAGACGGAGGCATAGCGACCGTGAACGGGTTTGATGTGGCGAAGCACCAGGCCGAAGTCCGCGAATCTATTAGCTTAACCGGACAGTTCGCCGCCGTCGACTACCTCTTGACCGGACGAGAGAACCTCGTTTTGATCGGCGAGCTCCGCCACGTCACGAACCCAGCTCGAACAGCCGAAGCGCTATTGGGGAAGTTCGGCCTCGCCGAGGCTGCCGACCGGCGCACATCGACGTACTCCGGAGGGATGCGCCGCAAGCTCGATATTGCCCTGGGCCTAATTGGTGACCCGGCCATCATCTTCTTCGACGAACCGACGGCGGGGCTCGACCCTGAAAGTCGCAACATGACCTGGGACACCATCAAGTCGCTCGCCGACACCGGCAAGACGATTTTCCTTACCACACAGTACCTTGAGGAGGCTGATCGGCTCGCCGACAAGATCGCCATCCTCAGCCACGGCAGGATCGCCGCTGAGGGCACGCCCCAAGCACTAAAAAGCATGCTCCCGCAAGGCCAGATCGAGCTACGTTTTGCGGATCAGACGCAGCTGGCCAAGGCCGGACAAGTGCTTGCGGACCGTCACCCGAGCCGGAGCGAAAGCGCCCTCTCCCTTACCATCTCCACCGACGGCAGCGTCGCGCAAGTCAATCGGCTGTTCACCTCGCTCGAAACGGCCAAGGTCGAGGTCGCCGAGTTCGCGCAAAAGTCGCCGACGCTCGACGACGCGTTCCTGCAAATTATCAATGAGCGCAAAGGAGAACCATGATGCGCCTATTCAGCGACACTTGGACGATGACGCGGCGGAGCTTGCGCCATATCGTTCGCAGCCCGGACACGATCATTACGGTGGTGGCGATGCCGATTGCTCTCATGCTGCTGTTCGTGTACGTATTCGGTGGCAACTTCGGCCACATCTTCAATACAGGTCCTGTGAAGTATGTCGACTTCATCGTGCCGGGCATCGTAGCCATGACGGTGGTGAGCGGTATCGCCTACGCGGCAGTACGCCTCAGCATGGACATGCAGAGGGGTATGGTCAGTCGATTTCGCACCATGCCGATCGCGTCATCGTCCATACTCAGTGGTCACGCAGTTTCATCATTGTTGTCGAACCTGTTCTCGGTGTTCCTTGTCGTGCTTATGGGCTTGCTCGTCGGCTTCCGGTCGCACGCGTCAGTCGTCGAGTGGATGCTCTTCGTAGCGCTAACAGCGTTGTTCACCTTGGCTACGACCTGGCTGGCAATTATGTTCGGTTTGCTCGCCAAGACCGTAGAAGGCGCGGGGTCGTTCAGTTACATCCTGTTGCTTCTGGTCTTTGTAAGCCCAGGCTTCACGCCGACGGGGAGCATGAGCGCCCCAGTACGTGCTTTTGCCGAGCACCAGCCAATCACTCCGATCATCGAAACCATGCGCTCGCTGCTCATATACGGCCATGCCGGCAACAGCGCCTGGGCAGCGTTCGCCTGGTGCGGCGGCTTGTTAGTCGTATGTTATGTTGCGTCTCTTCGGGTTTTCGGGGCACGAAGAACGCCGATGGTTGTCTCACAGTAGATCAGCTGGTGCACGCTCCCGGTGCCTGCAGACGTGCACCATCCTGGCTGGGGTGCGCTCCGCGGAGTTCTCGACGGTGCGCCAAGGGCTCGGAGTTACCAGTCGGTGTTATCCGAGCACGTAGCGACTCTTCACGATGCTGGCTACGTCGCCGAGCACAAGTCAACTTGCGCGCACACCGTGGGGCGACGCGCGCGGGAGAGCCGGCCACCTGAGGAGTGGCGCGCCGGGAAATTGACGACTTCGGTCAGACCTTTGTCGCACGAGCACGAGCTACTGTCAGGAATGGAACGGCCCGCTTTGTGGGGATTGGAGGTCGTCAGATGACCAGGCGTCGGTCAAACGGGGGGCGGCGGGAGCAGGCAACAATGTCCCGATCTCAGCGCCGGGCCTTTGGGATGCTTGGGCGCGTCGTTACTGCGGCCGCGATCGTCGGCGCCTTGTTGGCGTCATACCCGGGCCCGGTTTCGGCTCAAGCCTCAAGCGGCTCTGACATTGCCCCGGGACCTTTTGCTGCGGCCGTACTGGGCCGCCTCAACTTGATGTACGGGACGCCTGGCGCCTCCATCACGCCAGGCGCCACCTTCGCCAACCTCCAGTACGACATCGGATCTACGGCCACCGACTATTCGGGGACCTACGTGGACCCGGCAACGGGTAACCCGTGGATCTTGGCGACCCTCCTCCAGGAGGCTTCAGGCCAAAGCACGTGGCTGGCGGACAGCGCCGGCACCAAGGCGCAGGAGCAGCAGATCACGTCGGTGCTCGGCGCTATGGGCTGGCGCCTGGCGGCGTACACAGCCGCCGATACCCTCACCTCGACCACCCCAACGACGTACATAGCGGGCAATTCTTGCGCCACCGACCCGAAGACCGGCCTGCAGATCGGCACCCCATCGCTGCGTCAGCAATGGCAGCAGCAGTTCACCCAGGCGCTGGCGGGCACCTGGGAATTTACGGGTGGCACCATCGGCACCGCGGCTGAGGATGCCGGCGGCGCCGGGGCATCTGTCAGCATCGGGCGCGGGGTGGTGAACGCGGTGCTCCCGCAGGCTTCCCAGTCGGCGTCCGGTTTGCCCTCTCGCCAGGGGGTCGCTGCACCGTGGTTGACCGGGGCAGCGGTCCCGGGCGTGGCAGTCGACGGTGCCAGGTTCGTGATCGAGGTGGCGGCGGAGGGGACCGGGGGCTCACTGCCTGGCCGCACGTCGGGCGCCTCGCCTTGGGACGCGGGCGCGGGCGACATCGCGATAACCGGGGGCGCCGGGGTCGACAACCTCCACTTCGAACCGAGCAGCAGCTACGCGCAGCCTCAGCCAACGAAATTCGGGACCTTTACACCCCAGCGCATCCCCGGGATAAGCAACGGCTACGTGATGCTCAATGTGGCCACTAGCTTCCTTTTCGAGCCCGGCCATGACGCGCTCCACCCGGTGTTCAAACCGGCCGTCCTTATCCAGCTGACAGCACAGGAGCCGCCTCCGGGTTGGCCGTCCAGCACAGACCTCGGGGTCACGTGCGTGGATAGCAAAGAGTGGTATATCGGGGACGCCCAGGAGGCTTTCAAGGGCGAGGGGGTCCCTGTCATCTACCACGAGGACTTCCCGCCGTTAACTGTCACAACCGTGCACATTGGTACCGCCCAGCTCTCCGGTATGGACCGGGTGCAGGCACTGAAGGGCGAGTACACGTCCCAGGTGGGCGCGCTAAACGCAGAGAAGGAGACGCTGGCGACACTGCTACCCCAGGAACAACGGCGGATGGCCTCCGACGAGGCGGCAATGACGTCGTTTGGGGCAACGATCGTGACGCTGCAGGCCAAGATCGCGGAGGCCAAGTCCTACGTCGCTCAGATCACCAGCGCCGAGAAGAAGCTATCGCCAGCGGTTCAAGAACTGCTGGCCTCTCGCGACGCTCTCGGTGAGAACATCTTGCAGACACAGGACCAAATCCTTGCCGCTCAGCACGCTGGTAACACCGCTAAGGCGAACGCCCTACAACGTACCCTGGCTTCCGAGCAGGCTGCGCTGGCTGAGGACGACAGGCAGCTGGCCGGTAAGGCCGGGGAAGTCGGTGACCTGCTCGGCTTATGGATGGCGGAGCTGCGCAAGTTACAGGGCCAATTGTTCACGGCGCAAAGCGGGCAGGCAACGGCCCAGTTCCAGCTGATGCAGGACGAGGTGGCGGTCCAGAACAGCTCGACCCGCCAGGACAATGTGGACAACCAGCTGCTCAATCTGGACCAGTCGCTCACCAACCTGGACTTCGAAGTGCAGCACGTGTCGGTGTACGCCGACGGCAACCCCGTGTTCGGGGCCGTTTTGAAAAGCCCGTTCGCCCAAATTGAGGCTTGGGACGACCTCATCGCCAAGATCAAGGCCTATTTGCCGGTCGCACTGGCGCGGCGCCAAACGGCGCTAGCCGAGTTCAAAGCGGCCGAACACTCCAGCATCATTGCCCTCCAGACCGTCGAGGCCGCCATTAGGTCCAATAGTTACAAGAAGGCCGGCGTCGATGCGGCCTTCTACGCCTGGGACTTAGCCTGGGCAACGTCCAAGGGCGGCGTCGCTGGGTTGGGTACCGAGTTGGCGAAGAAAGCTGCCGAGGCCGTCATCGGGCTCGTTTCCTATTCGCTGGACAAAGAGGGTGGTGCCACAGAGTTCAACAAGGCCTACACCGCCAGCTTGACGCAGGTTATGGGCGTCGGCCCGGCGTTCCTGCCACCGGGAAAGGCGCTGAGCGTAGCGCTCCAAAAAGTCGCCAAAGAGGCCACTTTGAAGCCCGCCAAGGACGCCTTGAACTACCAGATAGGCAAGTACATCATCCAGAAGGTCTGGGGCGAAACCCCCGCCCTCTACCTGCAGGGCATTTCCTCTCCGCCGTCGTTGACCGGCGTTAGCGCGGCACGCTTGGTGCAAGAGTTCAAGACCTTCTGGAGCGGCTTCAGGGACAGCGGTCTGCAGTTGAAAAACCTTGTCAAGACAACCAAGTTCAGCGACCGCGTGAAAGATGTTGGCGTCGGGGCCCTCAAGGACATCAGTAAGGCAGCGCTCAAGGCCTATATCGACACCGCCGAGCAGTTGGCGTGGAGCAACTATTTCTATAGCGAGGTTGTCGCTCAGACGTACTTCCCACTGTGGCAGCTCGCCACGGACGAATACTGGAGTACCAAAGACGCTCTCGAGGCGGCGCAAACCACCAGGGACGTCCTGGCAGCGGGTTACAATCCCGCCACCGGCACGAAAGTCGTGCTCGACGTCCCGTTCTCGAGCGGAGCCACCTTGACCTTGGCCCTGGGGTTGGTGCGTTCGGTCTGGGGCCCTGCCCCGCTCAAAATTGGTGTCAACGTTGCCGGCGCCGCTGCCACACTCGGCATTGAATATCACTACGCCTTGAGCTCGAGCGGTCTTACCGAAGGGCCCCAAGGCCTTGGCCTTATTGTCAAGGCCGACTATTAATGGCCTAGTTCCGGTGCCCGATCGCCTTAGGCGGCCGTGCCCACTCGTAAACTGTTGACGATTCGGGCGATTGTCGCCTGGTTATTGTCATAGCAGGAAGCCGAGCAACCGGCGACGATGAGCCAAAGCTGGCTACCTTTCTCATACACCAGTTCGTCAAAGCTGGTGCTGCCGGACGATGAGACGACCATGAGCGCGGCAGTTGAGCCACTCAGTCCTCCTTGGTGGACAGAGTGGTGCGCCACGAGAGTTTTGACTTCGGCTCCGTAATATCCGGGTTCGGCCTGCAGCAAATATTGGGGCACCAGCTCGTAAGTTTGCGACGGGGGCAGTATGCGGGGGACGTCCTCTACGGTCACGAAAAGCCAGGGGTCAGGCGAGCCCTCCAGCACGAACGAGCTCGGCGCCTGGGACGGCGACGCCACCAGGGCGAACAATGGCGCGGGCGGCACGATGAACCCCGATATCAACAGTTCCTGCTCGTTTTGGACGACCCAATTCTCCGGGACACCGAAAGAGATCTGTGCAGCCAAACTACCCTCGTGCACATCGTTTACACCAGCTCCGGTGTGGGCGAGGGCGCCTAGGGCGGCAAGGGCTAACAGGCGCTTCATTGGGCTAAGGCTCATGTCGTAAACGTAAAGAGCAGCTATTTCCGAAACCTTTCCGCCTCCTCAGAGGCCTTTTGGTACCCCCTGGAACGACGATTATCGTGGTCAGCGACGGCTCGGCCGGCCCACGGCTTGACCACTGAAAGTTCCCCTGCGCCCGCGCCTGCTCCGCGTGGGATAATGCGCGGTGGGCGTCCGAGCGGTTATTGATGCCGAAGGGTCAGGCGACCCGCGCGTGCGAGTGACCCTCCTCGGCCCGTTCAACATAAGGCTCGGCGAGCGCAGCGCCGGCCCCTGGTACCGCCCTCCGGCCAAACGCCTCTGCGAACTGGTAATGGTGAGCCCCGGGCTCCGGGTCGGCCGGGAGGTGGCCCGCGAACTGCTCTTTGCCGACCTAGGGCCGGTCGCCTCGGCCAACGCCTTGTCCAGGGCGCTGTCCCTGGCCCGGGAGGCCCTTTCGGCGCTGGGCGAGGAGGTGGCTGGGCGGCTGCGAGCCGACCGGGCCCACATCTGGTTCGCGGCCGACCCCCCGCTCGACATTGACCTGGTGGCCCACGAAGAAGCGATCCGGTCCGCCTTGGCGATGGAGCCGGGAGGCCCGCGCGATGTGGCGCTCTCTAAGGCGCTGGCCGAAGATGGCGTCCTGCTCGAAGACGAACCTTATGTCGACTGGGCGCTGCGGCCCCGAGAAGCTCTCGAACTGGTCCGCCAAAGAGCCCGCTTAGAGCTGGCCAGAGACCGAGCCCGGGGCCGGGGGCGCTCAGCGCCCGAGGCGGTTATCGAAGCTTGGGAGGACTGCCTGGCACACGACCCCGCGTGCGAAGAAGCCGCTTCTTCATTGATGCGGGTCTACGCCGCGCAGGGCCGTCGCCAGCTGGTGGCGAGCACCTACGAGCGTTGTCGCTCGGCTCTTGCGGCCTTGGGGTTACGGGTATCGCCCGCATTGGGGCAGGCCCAACTAGCGACCGTGGAGCTAGCTCCCCGCTCCGGCCGTGCCAGCGATGGCCTCCCCGTCCCCCGCCGCCCGCTCAAGGAGGAGCGGAGGTTAGTGAGCGTGTTGTTCGCCGAGCTCTCCGGTCCGGTGGGCATAGGCCGCGGGTTGGACCCAGAGGAGATGCGCCAGGTAGTGGGCGAGGCCTTGGCGGGGCTGATCGCCGAGGTGGAGGGGCTCGGCGGGACGGTCACCTCGGTGTCTGGTGCCGGCCTGGCGGCCGTCTTCGGCGCTCCTCAGTCTCACGAGGACGATCCCGAGCGCGCTGTCCGGGCCGGGGGGCGGATACTGTCGGCGACCGGGAGCGATGGCCACCCCCCTCGGCCCGGAGCGCTTTCGGTACGTGTCGGTATCGAGACCGGCCTGGCCGTGGTCGGGGCTCTGGGTGCCGGGGCCGGTTATGGGGCGGTAGGAGAGGTAGTGGGCGACGCCGCCGCCGTCCAGTCGGCGGCCAAAGCGGGCTCGGTCCTGGTCGGCCCGGTCACTCGTGCAGCCACCGAGGGGGTTTTCGAGTGGGGCCCCACTGAGGAGGTGACCCCCTCTCCGGGGGTCCCGCCCCTTATCGCTTCTTACTTGGAGCGGCCCAAGGCACGGCCCCTCAGCCACCGCGTCCATCGCAGGCTGGCGGGCCCTGCACCCTTGGTGGGCCGCCAGACCGAGCTGGCCGTGCTCGAAGACGCCCTGCGAGGAGCCATATCAGGGACAGGCTCGGTCGTCTTCATCCTGGGCGAGCCCGGCCTGGGTAAGACCCGCCTGGTGCAGGAATGCCGTAAGCGCTTCATGGCCTGGGTGGGCGCCAGCACCGGCCGGTTGCCGCTATGGCTCGAAGGACGGGCTGCCTCGTATGCGTCATCCTCCCCTTATGGTCTCTACCAACAGCTCCTGTCCGCTTGGGTGGGCGCCACCCCCGAGCAGGGCGAGGAGGTGGTCCGCCCCGCCTTGGAGCGGGCTATGAGGGCAATATTCGGTGGCCAAGTCGACCACGCCCGCTTCATGGCCCACATGATGGGCCTGCCCCCCGGCCCAGAGGAGGCCCGGCTGGCCCGGCTTAGCCCCGAGGGGCTGCAGAGAGCTACTTTCGCCAGCCTTAACGCCGTCGTGGCACGAATGGTCGAGAGGGGCCCGACGGTGCTGGTCCTGGAGGACCTGCACTGGGCCGACCCCATATCCTTGCGGCTCACCGAGCAACTAGCAGCACTAGCCGCCGGTGGCCCGTTGTTGCTGATAGCCACCAGGCGCCCCGAGCCCGACCCGGGGGTATCGGGTCTCGAGAGCTCCTTAGCTGCCGACGCCCACTGCCCGTTGCGCAAGATAGAGCTCTTGCCTTTGACCGAAGAGGCCGAGCGGGCTCTGGCCCGCTCCCTCATCGGCCCCAGCGCAGGCGACGCTGTCATCGAGGCCGTGTGCGCAGGCGTCGAGGGTAACCCGCTGTTCTTGGAGGAACGGCTCTCCTCACTGGTTGAGACGGGCGCCCTGGTCAGGGAGGAGACCATCTGGCACCTCAGCGGCAGCGCTGGCACGGAGGTCCCGGAGGTCTTGGAGCGCCTCGTCCGCTCACGGGTAGACCGGCTCGGCCCGCAGGCCCGGGAGGTCATCGTTTCTGCTTCGGTCCTCGGGCGGGAATTTAGCCCAAGCTTCCTCGCCACGGTGGCTGAAGTTGAGGGTGACCTGGGCACCAGACTGGGTGAACTATGCGCCGCCGGCTTGCTCGCCGAGGTGCGCCAGGGGCCCGAGCTCGCTTACCGGTTCCGCCACGCCCTCATCCAGGAAGCTATTTACGGGGGTATGGTCCGAGAGCAACGGCGCCAGCTCCATGCCCGGGCCGCTTGGGGCTTGGAGGCAGCCTCGCTCGACCGTCTGGAGGAAGTGGCTGCGATCCTGGGCCACCACTACGCCGCCGCCGGGGAGAACGAGCGGGCGGTCCACTACCTCGAAGTGGCCGGTGACCACGCCGCATCTGTCTTCGCCAACGAAGAGGCCATCACCTCCTTCCGCTCTGGCATGAAAATCGCCGACCAGGAAGACTCCGGTAGCCAAGAGATGGCTAGGGCGGCCATTGCCCTGAGGGCCAAGCTCGGCCAAGTGCTCTGGCACACCTGGCGTAACGGCGAAGCCCGAGAGGTGCTCGGTCAGGCCATCCGCTTGGGCGGCCCCGATGACGCCCTCCAACGGGCCGACAGCCTGATCGTCTTGGGACGGGTGGATATCGAGGACCGTGATTTCGACGCCGCTCAAACATCCTTCGACGCCGCTCAGGAGTTGCTGGGCGAGCACCCCTGGGACCGAGACGACGCGGTGGCTGACCAGTGGCTTCACCTGATGCTGCACGGCCGCGCCCATATTCACCTCCAGCGCTGGGAGCCGGAGCTGGCTATGGAGGTGTTGTCTGCAACCCGTCCGGTCGTAGAGGCCAGGGGGGCACCAGACCGGCGACAGGCCTACTACGCACTCGTTTCTTGGCAGCGGGCGCAACAGGCCCGCTACCGCATCGACGAGGAGGTCCTGGCCAACGCGCGGAAGGCCGCGGCGATAGCGACCGAAAACGGTGACCCGTACGAAAGCGCTTGGAGGGCATGGAACCTGGGCTGGTGGCTGATGCTAAAGGGGGAGGCCGGGGAGGCTCAAGAGCAGCTGGAGAGCTCACTAGCGGAGGCTGAGCGTAGCGGGAACGCTCACTTGCGAGCGGCAGCCCTGTACTTGCTGGCCCTAGCGGCGCTCCGTCGTCACGACGCTCCGACTGTGCGTTCCCTGGCCCGTCTGGTCGTGGCGGCGGGCGAAAGCGTCCAGCCCGCTTGGGCCGCTGGGGCGAAGGCGACCCTCGCCTGGCTCGCCTGGCAAGACAAGCGCCCCCAAGACGTGGTCACGTTGGCCGATGAGGCCGCAGAGTTGCTGAGGATGCCGAATAGCAACGAATCCCACGCCCATTGGAAATGGGCCTATCTCTGGCCTCTTATCGCCGTCCGCCTCGGCGAGGGGAAGGTCGCTGAGGCTGTCGAAGCCGGCCTCCAAATGCTCGATCCGTACCAGCAACAGCTCCCCGATGAACTTGAGTCGTTGCTGGAGTCGGCCGGCGCGGCGTGGGCAAGTGAGCGGCCTGAGGTAGCCGCTGCCACGCTGGGTCGGGCGCTCGAGCTGGCGCACGACCTCCATTTCTTCTGACCCGCGCCCCAAACTTCGTGCTCGCTGGCGGGCTCCGGTCCTCAGCTCGTTCGCACAAATAGCTTTCAATACGGTTATTGGAGGTCATTAATCGGCCTTTTATGGTGCAGTCGGACGCGTGGGAGCGCCGCCTCCACGGCGGCGACAATTTGCTGCGCCTGCTCGCGGTCGGTGCTCAGCAGTCGTTCGGTGATCGGCTGCTAGTCGTACTCGCTCCGGTTGCAGACCCAGCGCATGCGGTCGAAAGCCCAATCACGTAGGTCAGGGCCGTCCCGGTGCCAAGAGTGGCTTCGGCGTACGGCCCTGCGGACTGGTGCGCTCCGGGGCGGTTCGCAGCGCGGTACCCGTTTGCTTGCATGTGCGTCACGATGGCCTGGCCTCCTACCAGGGCGGAAACATTTCGGAATGAGCGCCCCATTTACGTTTTCAAGGTGACGCACAGCCAGATGAAACGCACAGTGGCTTTCTTGCCCTCCTCCTGGCTCGACTTCAGCTGGGAACCACCGCGGGCTGATGACGTCCGGCTCCGCCTGCCAAAAGGCGATGGCGCGTGGCGCGACCGCAAAGTCCGGCCGGAGCTGTGCGGCCCACGCCACAAAGGCCCAAGGTTCCAACACTTCGAACCTAAAGAACAGGGAAACCAACAAGGAGTTGAAAATGACCCATCAGTACGCAACTCAAGACGGTGCCGTTCGGAGCTCGAGCAGAACGCCGGGCGCTCGACTTCATCCGACCGAACGGACCGTTCTCCGCAGGAGCGTGAAGACCGGGGCGTTGTGCGCTCTCCTCGGCTTGGCCAGCCCCGTGCTGGTCGCACCGACCGGAGCCTCGGCCGCTCCTTCTGGCGCAGGCCCCTTTGCACCCGGGAGCATCGTCGTCTCCCAGGGCGGCACGATCGCCGGGACGGGCAAGACTGGGAAAGGGACCACCGTCGAGGCCAACGGGGAGGTGAACGTTTACCCGCCCGGTTCCGACGGTGACGTGGCACCGGAGGCGAGCCTCACCAAGGGCATGTACGGCCCCTTCACCGTGGTCTTCGACCCATCGGGCGACCTGTGGGCGGACAACGTAAATACCGCCACTCTCGTCGAGATCACGAAGGCCCAGCTGGCCATGCCCAACCCTGCGCCGGCCGTGACAATCTCCTCAGCGAACTTCTACGACATGGCCTTTGACGGTCAAGGCGACCTCTGGGCAGCCAGCAACAAATCCGGCGGCGTCTACGAGTACCTAAAGAGCCAATTGACCAGCTCGGGCTCGCCGACGCCCCACGCCAGTTTTTCCGGGCTCCCGAGCTTCGCGGGCGGCATCGGCCTTGACCCTTCCGGCGACCTGTGGGTTGCGACTCAAGTGTCCAAGACGTGCCCACACGGCTGTCTGGTCGAGTTCTCGAAGGCCGAGCTCGCAATGGCGAGCCCGAAGCCGGCGGTGACGATCTCTTCGACCGGTGGCACCGACCCTGTCTTCACGCCGTCGGGGAACTTGTGGATCGTCACCGGAGGTGGCCCAAAAGACGACTGCTTCGGCACCCCCTGTACCAACGAGGTGGTGGAGTTCACCAGGGCCCAGCTCGCCACGTCGGGGTCGCCCACGCCGGCCGTCACGATCAGCTCGACCAAGGTTGGCGCGGCCGGGTCCCTATGGGGCCCCTACGGGCTGGCGTTCACCTCCTCCGGTGACGTGTGGGTTTCCAACTACAACAAACCCACTGCAGTCGAGTTCGCCAAGGGCCAGCTCGCCAAGTCGGGGTCGCCCACCCCCGTACGGACCATCGTTGGCCCAAAAACCGGTATGAACTGGCCCTCCTATGTCGTCATAGTGCCGTAGGAGGACCTTCATTGAGCTGGGCCCTCAGCGCACCCACCGCGGCAAAGGGTTGCCTGGGACGAGTTGCCGAGCCGCGAGCATGGCGAGCCGTGG
>Ga0209415_10003702_pt1 | contig 28403 bp, 29 predicted proteins | sample PeaSoiSIISIP2007_FD_187696 | JGI IMG/M metagenome (GOLD analysis project Ga0209415, IMG submission 187696) | Peat soil microbial communities from Weissenstadt, Germany - SII-SIP-2007 (SPAdes) (version 2) | ecosystem: Environmental > Terrestrial > Soil > Wetlands > Peat | place: Germany... | reverse complement strand
ATTGATCAGCTGTTCAGCGTCATCGGCGGCTCCATGGGTGGGATGCAGACCCTGGAATGGGCGTCGCACTATCCGCACCGCGTGTTCTCGGCAGTGCCCATCGCCACCGCCGCCCGCCATTCCTCGCAGAACATCGCCTTCGCCGAGGTGGGTCGTCAGGCCATTCTGGCCGACCCGGATTTCCGCGACGGCGACTATCCCCTGTACGGCATCAAGCCGAAGCGCGGTCTGGCCGTCGCCCGCATGGCGGCGCACATCACCTATCTGTCGGAGACGGCGCTGCAACGCAAGTTCGGGCGCAATTTGCAGGGCCGCGACAGCATAACCTATGGTTTCGGAGCAGATTTCCAGGTGGAAAGCTATCTGCGCCACCAGGGCAGCAGCTTCGTCGACCGCTTCGATGCCAATTCCTATCTCTACATCACCCGCGCCATGGATTATTTCGATCTGGCCGGGGATCACGGCGGCCAGCTGGCCAACGCCTTCCGCGGCACCAAGGTGCGGTTCTGCGTGATTTCCTTTACCAGCGACTGGCTGTTCCCCACCTATGAAAGCCGGGCGGTGGTCCATGCGCTGAACGCCGTGGCGGCCAATGTCAGTTTTGTCGAGGTCGAATCCGACAAGGGCCACGACGCCTTTTTGCTGGACGAGCCGGAATTCCACGCCACCCTGTCCGGCTTCCTGGAAGGCGCGGCCGAACATCGCGGCCTGCCCCGCAAGAAGGAGGCTTGAATGAGAAAAGCCCCTATCCGCGTAGACCTTCAACTGATCGCCGACATGGTAGAGCCCGGCTCGCGGGTTCTCGATGTCGGCTGTGAAGAAGGCACGCTTCTGGATTATCTGAACCGCTTCAAGCAGGTGGACGGGCGCGGCATTGAGCTGTCCATGGCCGGCGTGCGCGCGGCGGTCGGACAAGGGCTGTCGGTGATCCAAGGCGATGCCGACACCGACCTGAAGGACTATCCCAGCGGCGCTTTCGACTATGTAATCCTGAGCCAGACCCTGCAGGCCACCCGCAATCCCAGGCTGGTGCTGCGCGATCTGCTGCGCATCGGCCGCCGGGCCATCGTCAGCTTCCCCAATTTCGGCTTCTGGCGGGTGCGCATGGGGCTGTTCTTCGGCGGGCGGATGCCGGTGACCAAAAGCCTGACCTATCAGTGGTACGACACCCCCAACATCCACTTTTGCACCATCGCCGACTTCTTCGCCCTGTGCGCCGAGGAAGGCATTGAGGTCGAACGCTCGGTGTCCCTGGATTCCAAGGGGCTGGTGCGCTTCGACGCTGGTGGGCGGCTGGCTAATCTGCTGAGCGAACAGGCGGTGTTCCTGCTGAGGCGTCCCTAAGGCCGCCGCACCAGAATTACCGGAATACCCAACATCCGCGCCGCCGTCAGCTTGGCCTCGGTGGCGGTGCCGCCGCTGGCCTTGGTCACCAGCAAATCCACTTGGAAATGCTCCATCAAGGTCAGTTCGTCGGCCAGACTGAACGGCCCGCGCCCCAGCACCACCGAGGCCCGACGAAAGCCCAGGGTCGAGGCCGGGCGGTCGATCAGACGGACGACGTAATCCGGCCCGCCATGCCGAGCGAACGGGGCCAATGAGCCCTTGCCCACCGTCAGCAACACCTGCCGCCCCAAAGCCGCCGCCATGCGCGCCGCCATAGCCATATCGTCGGCCCAATGCCAGCGATCACCGGGATGGCGGGACCAGAGGGGCCGCTGAACCCGTTCAAGCGGAATGCCCAAATCGCCACAGGCCTGAGCGGCATGGGCTGAAATTGCGGCGGCGAAGGGATGGGTGGCGTCGATCACCTTGGCGATGTTTTCGGCTTTCAAAAAGGCCGTCAGTCCCTCGGCCCCGCCAAAGCCGCCGACCCGCAGCCGCCCTGGCAAATCCGGCAGATCGGCCACCCGCCCGGCCAGGGAGACAATCAGCTCGACCCCAGGATCCGCCGCCAGTCTGCGGGCAATCGCAGCACCTTCCAGGGTGCCGCCCAGCAGCAGAACCTTAACCGGCATGACCCACCAGCTTTCCGCTTCGATCGAACAAAGCCACATCCACGGCGACGCCGCCGGCCAGCACCGCCAGGGCCGTTTCCCGCGCTCGCCTTGCCACCAGATCGCCCAAGGGCAAATCCCCGGCGATTTTTAAAATCTGCGCCGCCGTGGCGGCCTGGGCCGCCTGTTCGCGCAAAGCCGCGTCTTCACTGAGTTCGGCCAGCAGGCGGCGCAGCAAATCCAGGTCCACCGCGGCGGCCTTGGAGTGCAAATCCATCTCGCCCGCCGCCAGCTTGGCCAGCTTGGCGAAACCGCCGCCGATGGTCAGGCGCGGCACCGGATGATTGCGCACATATTTCAGCAGGGCTCCGACGAAACCGCCCATATCAATCATCGCCCGCTCTTCCAACCCATGCAGGCGGCGCACGGCGTCTTCCGAGGTCTTGCCGGTGCAACCGGCCAGATGTTCGATGCCGCAGGCCCGCGCCACATCGACGCCGCGATGGATGGAATGAATCCAGGCAGCGCAGCTATAGGGCATGACGATGCCGGTGGTGCCCAGCACCGACAGCCCGCCCAGAATGCCCAACCGGGGGTTCATGGTCTGGCGGGCCAGCGTCTCGCCGCCGGGGATCGAGATGATGACCACCGCATCCACCGGCTCGGCGATGGCCCGCATATTGTCGAGGATCTGCGCCCGAGGGCCGGGATTGATGGCAGGCTCGCCCACCGCCAGGGGCAGGCCAGGCAAAGTCACCGTGCCCACCCCTTCGCCGGCCCGGAAGATCAGGCCGGAACCGGGTGGCCCCGGCTCAACCCGCACGACGATTTCCGCGCCATGAGTGATGTCGGGATCGTCTCCGGCATCCTTGATCACGCCAGCGATGGCGGCATCGCCGTCCCGCTCGGCCCGCGACAGGGGAAAGCTGGGGCAGTCGCCCCGTGGCAGAGCGATGCTCACCGGATCCATGAAGGCGCCAAGGCGCACCGCCCGCCAAGCCGAGGTGGCGGCGGCGGCGGCACAGGCGCCGGTGGTCCAGCCTTTGCGGAGAGGTTTTTCCATGAAAGCAAACTAACGCCGTCCGAGGATTGCGAAAAGCCCTGACCATCGCCCCCGGAAAAAGCTATAGTCCGGCCATCATGATTCGACTGCCCTTCTCTCTTCCCGATTTCGTCCCCGGCCATGTCTGGCTGGTGGGTGCCGGCCCCGGTGATCCGGGGCTTTTGTCGCTGTTGGCGGTACATGCTCTGCAACACTGCGACGTGCTGGTCTATGACGCCCTGGTGGATGAACGCATCGTCGCCCTGGCCCGAGCCGACGCCGTCAAGGAATATGCCGGCAAACGCGGCGGCAAGCCTTCACCCCACCAGCAAGACATCTCGAACCGGCTGGTTGTGCTGGCGAAAGAGGGCAAGCGGGTGCTGCGCCTGAAAGGCGGCGATCCCTTCGTCTTCGGACGCGGAGCCGAGGAAGCCCAAGTGCTGGTTAAATCCGGCGTGCCGTTCCGGGTGGTTCCCGGCATCACTTCGGGGGTCGGCGGTCTGGCCTATGCGGGCATCCCCGCCACCTCGCGGGAATGCAACTCGGCGGTGGCCTTCGTCACCGGCCACGACGCCACCGGCAAGGTGCCCGACAATATCGACTGGGCATCTTTGGCCAAGGCCGTGCCGGTGCTGGTCTTCTATATGGCCCTGAAGCATCTGGACCACATTTCTGCCAAGCTGATCGAAGCGGGGCGCAACCCCGACGAACCGGCGGCGGTGGTGTCGCGGGCCAGTACTCCGGCCCAGCGGGTGGTGACCGCCACCCTATCCACCCTGCATGACGCCGTGCAAAACAGCGGCATCGAGCCCCCGGCCCTGATCGTCGTCGGCGAAGTGGTGCGCCTGCGCGAACAGCTGGATTGGCTGACCGCTTTGGCTCAGGACGCCTGACCTCATGGATCAGCAAGCCGCCCTGCTCGCCCTGATGCATTCCGGCATTGCCCAATGCCAAGTGGTGTTCAGCGGCAACGGCAGTCTGTTGGCCAGTCTGTTGCTGGCCGGTCTGGTGGGCGGCGTCAGCCATTGCTCAGGCATGTGCGGCCCCTTTGTGCTGTCTCAGGTGGCGGCGCGGCTGGAAGCCACCTCGATCCATCAGATGAGCGAATGGCACCGCCTGGCCGGAGCCGCCGCTTTGCCCTATCACCTGGGGCGGGCCACCACCTATGCCCTGCTGGGAGCCCTCGGGGCGCTGATCGCCGGATCGTTGAACGACCTTTCGGGCCTGCACTGGCTGTCCGCCGGATTATTGCTGTTTGCCGCGTTGTTCATGCTGTCTATGGCGATACCCGCCTTGAAGCAGCTGATTTCCGGCAGCAATGGTCAGGAAAGCTGGTGGAGCCGCAAAATCGGTCGCATCGCCCGCCCGCTGTTCGCCACCCCCACCGGCTGGCGCGGCTATCTGCTGGGCATTCTGCTGGGCTTCATTCCCTGCGGCCTGCTTTATGGAGCCATCGCCGCCGCTTCGGCCACCGGAAATCTTCTTTCCGGCCTGTTCGGCATGTTGGCCTTTGCCGCCGGCACCGTGCCCACCCTGGTCGCCGTCGGGCTGGTCGGCCATATGGCCGGTCAGCATTGGCGCAACGGCCTGTTGCGTTGGGCCCCCCTGCTTCTTATCCTCAATGCCGGCGTGCTGACCATGCTCGCCTGGCGTCATGTCGCGTGAGTAGCCATGAGCGAAAAGAGAACCCGTTCCACCCCGAAACCGCCCCGCTTCCTGGCCGCCATGGTGGCGGTGGCGGTGGTCCTGATCCTGGGCCTCGCCTGGCGGATGGATTGGTTCAGCGCCCCGGCGACAGCCACCGTCGGCGGCCCCTTCACCCTGGTGGAGAGCGGCGGCAAAAACGTCAGCGACACCGACTTTCGCGGCAAGCTGATGCTGATTTATTTCGGCTACACCTTCTGCCCGGACATCTGCCCGACCACGCTGGGATCGGTGGCCCGCGCCTTTGATCAGTTGGACGCCGAACAGCGCAAGCAGATCGTGCCCATCTTCATCACGGTCGACCCCGAGCGGGATACCGCCGACCAGATGGGGCAGTATGTGGGTAATTTCATGCCCGACCTGATCGGCCTGTCGGGCAGCCCCGAGCAAATTCAAAAGGTCATGCTGTCCTTTCGCGTCTATGCCCGCAAGGCCGAGCAAAACGGCCCCAATTACAGCGTCGATCATAGCTCGGTGCTCTATCTGATGGACCGCGAGGGCAAGTTCGTCCGCCCCTTCTCGGGCAGCATTTCGCCCAACGATCTGGCTGCCGCCCTGAAAAAGGCCCTGTAATCCCATGCCGGTTCCGGGTTTGGTGATCGCCGCCCCGTCCTCGGGCAGCGGCAAGACGGTGTTTACCCTGGGCCTGCTGCGGGCCTTGGCCCGACGCGGCGTCGCCGTGGCTTCGGCCAAAGTGGGGCCGGACTATATCGACCCCGCCTTTCACGCCGCCGCCAGCGGACGGCCCTGCCTGAATCTGGACGCCTGGGCCATGCGCCCGCGCACCATCGCCGCCCGCACCGCCGAATTATCCGAAGGCTCGGAGCTGATCGTCTGTGAAGGAGTGATGGGGCTGTTCGACGGGGCCGATTTGCCGCCCGGAGAACCTTGCGGCTCTACCGCCGATGTCGCCTCGACCACCGGCTGGCCGGTGGTGTTGTTGGTGGATGTGCGCGGACAGGCCGCTTCGGTGGCGGCGTTGATCCAGGGCTTCGTCCGTCATCGCCCCGACGTTCCCGTTGCCGGCATCGTCTTCAACCGGGTCAACAGCCCGGCCCATCGCGCCATGATCGAACGGGCCTGCGCCGCTGCGCTGCCCGGTCTGCCGCTGCTGGGCTGGCTGCCCCGCGATGGCGCGCTGGCTTTGCCGGAACGCCATCTTGGCTTGGTCCAGGCCCGCGAACATGCCGCCCTCGACGCCCAGTTGGAGGCCGCCGCCGACGTCATTGAGGCCAGCCTGAATCTGGATCGGATGATGGAACTGGCACTGTCTTCGTCTTTGCCTTTGGAAGCCGAGAAGCAGGCTCCGGTGCCGCCCTTGGGCCAGCGCATCGCCGTCGCCCGCGACGACGCCTTCGCCTTTGCCTATCCCGCTTTGCTGGACGGCTGGCGCCGGGCCGGAGCCGAACTGTCCTTCTTCTCGCCCTTAGCCAACGAAGCGGCGGCGGCGGAATGCGACGCCATCTATCTGCCCGGCGGCTATCCCGAACTGCATGGAGCCACCTTGGCGGCAGCGGATCGCTTCTTAGGTTGCCTGCGGGACGGGGCGGCGCGAGGGGCCACCCTGTTCGGCGAATGCGGCGGCTATATGACCCTGGGGCAGTCCCTTGAAGACGCCGACGGCCAGCGCCACATGCTGGCTGGATTGCTGCCCCTGTCCACCAGCTTCGCCAAGCGCAAGCTGCATCTGGGCTATCGCCGCGCCACCTTGCTGGCCGACAGCCCTTTGGGCAAGCCGGGACGGGTGTTTCGCGGCCATGAATTCCATTACGCCGTCATCACCGCCGAAGCGGCGGCGCAACGGTTGTTCGCCCTGACCGACGCCGCCGGTCGCCCACTGCCCGAAGCCGGGCTGGCGGTCGGCTCGGTCATGGGCTCCTTCATCCATTTGCTGGACCGGGAAGATCAAGAATGAGCGACGAGTCCAAGCTGCCTTTCTGGAAGACCAAAACCTTGCAGGAGATGACCCCTGAAGAGTGGGAATCCCTGTGCGACGGCTGCGGCAAATGCTGCCTGCACAAACTGCAATACGAAGATTCCGACGAGGTTTATTACACCAATGTGGGTTGCCGCCTGCTGGATTTGTCCACCGGCCGCTGCACCAAATATGAAACCCGCCAGAAGCATGTTCCCGACTGCGTGCAACTCAGCCCCCATCAGGTGGTGACCCTGAATTGGCTGCCCTCGACCTGCGCCTATCATCTGCTGTCGCGGAAGAAGGATTTGCCCAAATGGCATCCGCTGATCACCGGCGACCCCAATTCGGTTCATGCCGCCGGCCAGTCCATCCGTGGCCGCGCCATCCCGGAACGCCGCGCCAAGTTCCTCGACCATCACATCGTGACCTGGCCGGAATAGCCGCTTACTTTTCGGTCTTTTCCTCGTCCCCGAAGCCCATCTTGTCGCGGACGATGAACAGCGGGCGGCCCTTCACTTCGTTGAAGACACGGCCCAGATAATGGCCGATCACCCCCAGGGTGATCAGTTGCACGCCGCCCAGGAACAGCATGATGGTAATGATGGATTCGTAGCCCGGCACGTCGATGCCGTAGAGCAGGGTCTTGATGAAGCGCACCACGATATAGAAGAAGGCAACGCCGGAAATCACCGTGCCGATCAGCGCGCCGAAGCGCAGCGGATAATCGGAAAACGCCACCAGCCCGTCGAAGGCGAAACGCAGCAGGGCCATGACACCCCATTTGGTTTCGCCGTGCAGCCGTTCTTCCTGATCATAGGGGATGCCGGTCTGGCGGAAGCCGACCCAGGCGAAAATGCCCTTCATGAAGCGGGTGCGCTCGGGCATGGCGTTGATGACGTCCACCACCTTGCGGTCCAGCAGGCGGAAGTCCCCCACTTCGCGGGGCAACGGCACTTCGCACAGGCGGTCGAACACCCAATAGAAGGCCTTGGCCTGCAAGCGGCTGATGGGGCCTTGGCCGACCCGGGCCTTGCGCACGGCAAACACCACGTCGAAGCCTTCGCGCCATTTGGCCAGCATTTCGGGAATTACTTCCGGCGGATGCTGCAAATCGGCGTCCATCGGGATCACCGCTTGACCGCTGGCATGGCTCAGCCCCGCCGACAGCGCGCATTCCTTGCCGAAATTGCGCGACAGCCCCAGCACCTTGATGCGGGGCTCCTTCTTGTTCCAGCCGCCCAGCGCCGCCAGCGTATCGTCCCGGCTGCCGTCATTGATACAGACCACTTCCCAGGTCAGGCCGCAGCCTTCCAGCACGGGAATCAGCCGTTCAAAAAAACGATCCAGATTTTCCTGCTCGTTATAGCAGGGAACGACGATTGACAGACGGGGAGGAGACAAACGCAGATCGCTCACGGGAATCGTCACCTTGACGGGGGAAATCAGCCCTTATCATAGGCAAGGTGCTGCGTCGGGGAAAGGGATTAGGCTTTCCCCTTGCGGATCATGGCGGAGCAAGGCCTGCCGGGCCGCGGCGCGGCGGCTGACCGCATAGCAATAAACGCAGCCATGGGGGCAGCTGTCATAAGCGCCGATGTCCCGGCTTTCGGCGCACAGGCAGCCCGGTCGGTTGCCTTTGGTCCTGGCCTTGAAGGGGCGCCCGCCGATATCGGCCAGCCTTTGGGCATCGACGCAGCGGGCCGCTTCGCCCGGCAGATCGGGCTGGGTGCACAGGGTCAGACGCATCCCCCGTTCAGCCGCCAAATCCTGAAAACGCCTCAGGGCCTGGCATTTTTCCGCGTCATCGGGGTTGCGCCAGGAAAAATTCTGGGCGCGGGCGGCGACGCCGAGATTGCGTTCGGTCTTGCGATAAATTTGCGCGAAGGACAGCACCACCTCGTCCACCGATCCCTCCAACCCTCGGGCCAGAGCGGCGAATTGGCGAACATGCCAGTCGGGCGGCGTCAGGTCCGACAACAGCACCGGATCATAGCGCCAGACCACGGCACGCGGCCCATAGGTTCCGGCCAACCGCCGGATGATCTCCTGGGAACGGACGGCATCGGGCACCGAACGTTCCAGGGCGCGGGGATAGCCGGTGACGGTGTATTGCACCATAAAGGGAAGATCGGCCGCCCGCACTTCGGCCAGAACCGGCAGGAAAGGTTCGGCGTTGCGGGTCCAAAAGACGAAACCGTCCACTCCGTCGCGCAAAGCCACCCGCCCCGGCGGCCCGCCATAGGGATTGGCCACACGACAAAAGCCCGCGCGAAATCTGTTTTGAAACCAAGAACCGTAGAACGCTGGAATATCGGTGCGGAAGCTGGCTGAAACAATCATGCCGTCCTCCGCCGATTCGTCAGCTGCGGCGATCCGCTTGGCGTCCGCTCCACCAGAAAGCGATCACCGAAACAATCATGCCGCCCAGGCATTCCCAGCCAAAGCTGGTCGACCCGAACACCGGCTGGGCCAGGGCAGCCAGCAGGAAGAAAAGACCCAGCAACAGCAACATGGACAATTGCAAAAGTCGGTACATCATCCGCTTGCGGGCCAGCGGGTCCAGGTCAAAATTGGTCACGAACATTATCCACTTCGCTCGATCGGTCGTTTTGCTCCCCCAGGCCGCGCGCGTCCCTGCCCCTGACCGGCGCGCCTGTAATGGGCTTCATATACGCAATGGAACGCCCTTGGCTCAAGAACTATCGCCACAAGGCCGATTCCGGGATTGGCACTCGGTAAGACGGAGTGCTAACATCCGCCCCCATTGGGAAGGCCTTGCCGGTTGCGGCCCGGCCTTCCCGCCATATATATAACCGCGAACGACTCCTGAACCGGCGCTGTCAAAGGCTCCGGCGGTCACACCACTGGGGGTCACTGCGGTTGCTCTGAGGCAGGACCGCGGAGACCAGCCGCAACACAAGAGGATGAGATGAGCAAAGTCATTGGTATCGACCTGGGCACCACCAATTCCTGCGTCGCCATCATGGAAGGCAAAAGCACCAAGGTGATCGAGAACGCCGAAGGCGTGCGGACCACCCCATCGATGGTGGCCTTCACTGATTCGGGCGAACGTCTCGTCGGCCAGGCCGCCAAGCGTCAGGCGGTGACCAACCCGTCCAACACCTTGTTCGCCATCAAGCGCCTGATCGGTCGTCGCTATAACGACCCGGTCACCAAGAAAGACGCCAATCTGGTGCCCTATCACATCATCGAGGGCGAGAACGGCGACGCTTGGGTCGAGTCCGAAGGCAAGAAGTACAGCCCCAGCCAGGTGTCGGCCTTTATTCTGCAAAAGATGAAGGAAACCGCCGAAAGCTATCTGGGCGAAAAGGTCACTCAGGCGGTCATCACCGTCCCGGCCTATTTCAACGATTCTCAGCGTCAGGCCACCAAGGACGCCGGCAAGATCGCCGGCCTGGAAGTGCTGCGCATCATCAACGAGCCCACCGCCGCGGCCCTGGCCTACGGCATGGAGAAGAAGGGCGCCGGCACCATCGTCGTTTACGACTTGGGCGGCGGCACCTTCGACGTGTCGGTCCTGGAGATCGGCGACGGCGTGTTCGAAGTGAAGTCCACCAACGGCGACACCTTCCTGGGCGGTGAAGATTTCGACGCCCGCATCATGGATTATCTGGCCGACGAATTTAAGCGCGAGCAGGGCATCGACCTGCGCAAGGACCGTCTGGCCCTGCAGCGCCTGAAGGAAGCCGCCGAAAAGGCCAAGATGGAACTGTCCTCGTCCATGCAGACCGAGGTCAATCTTCCCTTCATCACCGCCGACGCCGCCGGCCCGAAGCATCTGAACATCAAGCTGACCCGCGCCAAGCTGGAAGCCCTGGTGGAAGATCTGGTCCAGCGCACCATCGAGCCCTGCCGCGCCGCCCTGAAGGACGCCGGTCTGAAGGCCTCGGAAATCGACGAAGTGATCCTGGTCGGCGGCATGACCCGTATGCCCAAGATCATGGAAGTGGTGAAGGAATTCTTTGGCCGCGAACCCCATAAGGGCGTGAACCCTGACGAAGTGGTGGCCATCGGCGCCGCCATTCAGGGCGGCGTGCTGAAGGGCGAAGTCAAGGACGTCCTGCTGCTCGACGTTACCCCGCTGTCCCTGGGCATCGAAACCCTGGGCGGCGTGTTCACCCGTCTGATCGACCGCAACACCACCATCCCGACCCGCAAGGGCCAGGTCTTCTCGACCGCCGAGGACAACCAGACTGCGGTGACCATCCGCGTGTTCCAGGGCGAGCGTGAGATGGCCGCCGACAACAAGATGCTGGGCCAGTTCGATCTGGTCGGCCTGCCGCCCGCTCCGCGCGGGATGCCGCAGATCGAAGTGACCTTCGACATCGACGCCAACGGCATCGTCTCGGTTTCCGCCAAGGACAAGGCCACCGGCAAGGAACAGCAGATCCGCATCCAGGCTTCGGGCGGTCTGAACGACTCCGACATCGATAAGATGGTCAAGGACGCCGAGGCTCATGCCGCCGAAGACAAGAAGCGCAAGGAAGCGGTGGAAGCCCGCAACCATGCCGACGGCCTGATCCACACCACCGAAAAGAACCTGACCGAATATGGCGACAAGGTTCCGGCGGATCAGAAGGCGCAGATCGAAACCGACGTGAAGGCTCTGAAGGACGTGTTGGACTCCGGCGATTCGGATGTCATCAAGGCCAAGACCGAAGCCCTCATGCAGTCGTCGATGAAGCTGGGCGAAGCCATCTACAAGGCTCAGCAGGACGGCGCACAGCCGACCGGTGACGCCGGCCAGGCCGGCGGTCATGCCCATGGCCATGCCGATGACGGCGTTGTCGATGCCGACTTCGAGGAAGTGGATTCCGATAAGAAGGACAAGTAAGTCCGTTCCTTCTTGTTGAAAGCCTGTGCAGGGCCCCGTTCCGGTTGAGTCTGGAGCGGGGCCCATCACGAATGAAGAGCAAGCCGCATGAGTAAACGCGATTTCTATGAAGTGCTGGGCGTGGCCAAAGGAGCCAGTCCCGATGAATGCAAAAAGGCCTACCGCAAGCTGGCCATGCAGCACCATCCGGACCGCAATCCCGACGACCCCGACGCCGCCCAGAAATTCCGCGAGCTCAACGAAGCTTATGACGTCCTGAAGGACGAGCAGAAGCGTGCGGCCTATGACCGTTATGGCCATGCCGCCTTTGAACAGAACGGCGGCGGACGCGGCGGCTTCGGCGGCGGCGATTCGCCCTTCGCTTCGGGCTTTGCCGACATCTTCGACGAAATGTTCGGCGAGTTCATGGGTGGACGCCGTGGCGGCGGCGGCGGCGGGGCGACCCGCGGCGCCGATCTGCGCTACAATATGGAACTGTCCCTGGAAGAGGCCTTTGCCGGCAAAGCCGCCGAGATCAAGATTCCCACCTCGGTCCCCTGCGAGGCCTGCAACGGCAGCGGCGGCGCCAACGGTTCGGCTCCGGTGGAATGCGGCACCTGCCGCGGCGCCGGCAAGGTCCGCGCCACCCAGGGCTTCTTCACCATCGAACGTACCTGCCCCACCTGCCAGGGTTCCGGCCGGGTCATCAAGGACCCTTGCAAGGTTTGCAGCGGCTCGGGCCGCACCCGCAAGGAAAAGACCCTGTCGGTCAATGTTCCGGCGGGCGTCGAGGACGGCACCCGCATCCGCCTGGGCAGCGAGGGCGAAGCCGGAATGCGCGGCGCGCCCAACGGCGATCTGTACATTTTCCTCAGCATCGCCCCCCACCGCATCTTCCAGCGCGAAGGAGCCAACATTCATTGCCGGGTGCCGATCCCCATGGTCACCGCCACCCTGGGCGGCACCATCGAGGTTCCGGTCATCGACGGCAGCCGGGCCAAGATCAACATTCCCGCCGGCACCCAGTCGGGCAACCAGTTCCGCCTGCGCAGCAAGGGCATGAGCGTCCTGCGCAGCCCGGCCCGCGGCGACATGTTCGTGGAAGCCGTGGTGGAAACGCCGGTCAACCTGACCAAGCGCCAGGAAGAATTGCTGCGCGAGTTTGAAACCGCCGGCGGCAAGGAAACCAGCCCGCAATCTTCAGGCTTCTTCGCCAAGGTGAAAGAGCTGTGGGACGATTTGAAGGACTAAGCATATGAGCATTCGCATCGGAATCGTCGGCTGCGCCGGGCGCATGGGCCAGATGCTGATGAAGGAAGTGCTGGACGGTCAGGGCGTGACCCTGTCGGGCGGCACTGAACGCGACGGCGGAGCCGCCGCCGGTCAGGATATCGGCGAGCTGCTGGGACGCGGCAAGCTGGGCCTGACCATCGGCACCGATGCCCGCGCTTTGTTCCTGGCCTCCGACGCCGTCATCGACTTCACCGCCCCCGCCGCCACCCTGGCCCATGCCAAGCTGGCCGCCGAGCTGGGCAAGGCCTTGATCGTCGGCACCACCGGCATCGACGCCGCCCACGAAGCCGAGCTGCGCGCCGCCGCCGCCAAGACCAGCATCGTCTATGCCCCCAACTTCAGCGTCGGCGTCAATCTGCTGCTGAATTTGGTGGAAAAGGTCGCCTCGATCCTCGATCCCTCCTATGACATCGAAATCGTCGAGATGCATCACCACCATAAGGTCGATGCCCCCTCGGGCACCGCTCTGGGCCTGGGCCGGGCCGCCGCCGCCGGGCGTCAGGTTTCTCTGGATGATGTAGCCGTGCGCCAGCGCGACGGCATCGTCGGCCCCCGCAAAACCGGCGAGATCGGCTTCGCCACCTTGCGTGGCGGCGATGTGGTCGGCGATCACACGGTGATGTTCGCCGCCGAAGGCGAACGCATCGAACTGACCCACAAGGCCCAGTCCCGCGCCGTCTTCTCCAAGGGCGCCGTCCGCGCCGCCCGCTGGGCCGTCGGTCGTCAGCCAGGCCTGTACGATATGAGCGATGTGCTGGGCCTGAAGGCCTAAGGCTTAAGACCTTCCGTCAGAGCCTCCATCACGGCTCTGACGGCAGCCGACCGGCGCAGGTCGGCATGGACCACCAGCCAAACCTCGCGCCTCATCGGTTCTCCCGCCTCGTCCAGACGGCATAGAACCGGATCGTCACCCGCCATGAAATCCGGCAGGATGCAAACACCGGCTCCGGCCCGCACGGCGGCCAGTTGCAGATCCGAGCTGTTGGCGACGAAGCGGATTTTCCTGCTGCCGGCATAGGCCCGCAGGCGTTTCATCTGGGGCGAATCGGCCATGCTGTCGTCATAGCCGACAAAATCCCACCGCTCCGGCGGAGTGTCGGCCAGATAATCGCGGCGGGCATAGAAATGAAAGCCGATCTCCCCCAACTTCATTGCCGCCAAATCCCCATCGGTCGGCCGGGAAAGCCGGACGGCGATATCTGCTTCACGGCGATGCAGCGCGGCTTCCCGATGCTCGCCCAGCACCTCAAGCCGCAATTCGGGATGTCGGCGCTGAAGAGCGACCAGACTTGCCGTCAATCTGACCGCAGCCAGGGCCGGTGGCACGCTGAGGGTGATCGTGCCCTTTAGCTCCGTGCGGGCGGACAGGGCCAATCGCTCGGCAGCCAAGCTGGCTTCCTCCATCCGCAGCGCCATGGCGGCCACATGCTCTCCATCGGCTGTCAGCAGAATTTTGCGGCCACGCCGATCCACCAGACGCAGGCCCAGCTCTTCTTCCAGCGAAGCGATCCGGCGGGAAACCGTCGCATGATCCACCCGCAACAGCCGGGCCGCCCCGGTCAGGGTTCCAGCCTTGGAAAGGGCCGCCAGACAATGAAGGTTTTCCCAATCCGCCATTGTGCAAATTCTCCCATTGAATGGGCAATCATAGAGAATTTTTGAACATGTGGGCAGGCTTTAAGCTTCTTCTGCTTTGTCGAAGGAGTCGCGTTATGGATATCAAAATTGTCGTCCACAAACTTGCCGACGGGGAACAATTGGTGGTGGAGCCCTGCCCTCCCAGCGATCCCGGCCCCGGCGAAATCCGTCTTCGCCACCATGCCATCGGGGTCAATTTCGTCGATATTTATTTCAAGCGGGGTCTCTATGCCCTGCCTCCATCCGCCCTGTTGGGGGTCGAGGGCGCTGGCGTCGTCGAGGCGGTTGGTCCAGAAGTCCAGCGCCTGAAAGTGGGAGACCGGATCGCCTATGCCGGATATCCGGTTGGAGCCTATTGCTCGACCCGACTGCTGCCCGAGGAACGGGCTGTTCTTTTGCCCGACGATGTCCCCTTCGCCCTGGTGGCGGCCAGCATGTTGAAGGGGCTGACGGCGCATATGCTGCTGACCGTTACCTATCCGGTCGGTCCCGGCACCCGGCTGTTGGTCCATGCCGCCGCCGGTGGAGTGGGCAGCATCCTGACCCGGTGGGCGAAACATCTGGGGGCCACGGTCATCGGTGCCGTCGGGTCGCCGGAAAAGGCCGAACTGGCCCTGGCTCTCGGCGCCGATGCGGTGATTGTCGGACGAGACGCCGATTTTATCCGGGAAACCCACCGGCTGACCGGAGGAACCGGCGTCGATTTCGTGGTGGACGGTATCGGCAGCCAGACTCTGCTGAAGTCTCTGGGTTGCGTCCATGCCTCGGGCCTGGTGGCCAGCATCGGACAGGCGGGCGGAGCCGTTCCCGACATCCCCAAGCATTTGTCCAGCCGACTGGTTCGCCCAAGCGTCCTGGCCTCGTCCCGCGACGCTGCCTTTTACGCGGCGGGAAGTGCGGCGGTTTTGCAGGCCTTGCGGTCGGGCATCATCACCGTCACCAGCCGCGACTATGCCCTTTCCGACGCGGCAAAGGCGCATATGGATCTTGAAGCCGGGCGCAACAGCGGCAGCCTGCTGCTGATCCCCTGACAGAAGAAGGGCCGGAGTTTCCCCCGGCCCTTTTTTCTTTATCCGTTCAGGTCTTCACCCGCCACCGCCCGCTTCAGCAGGGCGATGGTTTCGGACAGGCCGTAGAGGGCGATGAACGAGCCCAGACGCGGCCCCTGATCCTGACCCAGCAGGATCTCATAGCAGGCCAGGAACCAAGCCCGCAGCTCGGGGAACACGGCGTGGCGTTTCCCCACTTCATAGACCACCGCCTGAATGGCTTCGGCCTCGGCGCCGGGAGCCAGCTTTTCCAGCTCGGCCAGCAGATCGGCCAAGGCGGCGGCTTCCTCGGGAGAGGCCTTACGGTAGGACTTCTGAGGCTTCACAAAATCCTGGAAATAGGTGACGGCATAGCCCACCAGTTTATCCAGGAACGGCGCGTTTTCAGGGGAGGTGCCGGGCACATAGCGGCTGATGAACTGCCACAGCACACCCTTGTCCTCGGCATGACAGACCGAAGCCAGATTCAGCAGAATGTTATAGCTGAGGCCGGATTCGGGAGCCGGCGGCTGGCCGTTATGGATGTGCCAGGCCGGGTTGTTCAGGCGCTTGCCCTCCTCTTCCTTGGGGAAGGCGGCGACAAAGGCCAGATATTCGTCCACGGCCCGCGGGATCACGTCGAAATGCAGACGCTTGGCGGCCTTGGGCTTCTGATACATGTACAAAGCCAGGCTTTCCGGCGGGGCATAGCGCAGCCAATCTTCCACCGACAGGCCGTTGCCCTTGGATTTGGAAATTTTCTGGCCCTTATCGTCCAGGAACAGCTCGTAGGACAGATTGACCGGCGGCAGCCCGCCCATGATGCGGCAGATCTTCGAGGACAGCTGATAGGTGGGGATCAGGTCCTTGCCGGACATCTCGTAATCGACGCCCAGCACGTACCAGCGCATGGCCCAGTCGGCCTTCCACTGCAGCTTGACCTTGCCACCGCGCACATCTGTGGTGACGAAAGAGCCGTCTTCGTCCTTATAAACGATAGTGCCCGAAGCGGCGTCGCGCTCGACCACCGGCACCTGCAATACCTTGCCGGTCTTGGCGCAAACCGGCAGCAGCGGCGAATAGGTGGCCTGACGCTCTTCGCCCAGGGTCGGCAGCATGACGTCCATGATGGCGTCGTAATGCTCCAGCACCTTCAAGATGCCGTCGTCGAAGCGCCCCGACTTGTACCACTCGGTAGCCGACTGGAATTCGTACTGGAAGCCGAAGCTGTCCAGGAAGCCGCGCAGACGGGCATTGTTGTGGTGCCCAAAGCTTTCATGGGTGCCGAAAGGATCGGGAATGTCGGTCAAGGGCTTGCCCAGATGGGGGCGGATCACATCCTGATTGGGGATGTTGTCGGGCACCTTGCGCAGGCCGTCGCGGTCATCGGAGAAAGCATAGAGCTTGGTCGGAATCTCGGGGCACAGCAGCTCGAAGGCGCGGCGCACCATGGTGGTGCGCACCACTTCGCCGAAGGTGCCGATATGAGGCAGACCCGAAGGGCCATAGCCGGTCTCGAACAACACGAATCCCTTGGCCGGTTTAGCGCCTTTCAGCCGTTCGTCCAGCAGGGTGCGGGCTTCCTGGAACGGCCAGGCACTGGCGGTACGGGCGAATTCGCGAAGGTCGGACATGATTTTCCACGCTGAAAACAGATGACTGAAGGTCTGGAAAACTAGGGCTCGCGGCGGCTGACGTCAATCTTCCTGGCGGATAATGCGTGAACGGCCAAGGCCGCCAGGGCTAAAACTGCGCCCAGGACCGCCAAACCGTTCCAACCCCACGCCCTGCCCGCCAGCGCCCCCAAGGCCGACCCACAGGCCGCCCCCAGGAAATAGCAGCCCATATAGACCGTGTTCAGCCGGCTGCGCTCGTCGGGGTTCAGGCTGTAGATGCGGCTCTGATTGGCCACCATGGCAGCGCGGTTGCCCACATCCAGCAGGATCATCGCCGCCACCAGCAGCAAGAGCTGGCTTTCGGTTCCTGCCACCAGAACGAAGCAGGCGAACACCGACAGCGCCCCCGCCGTCACCATGACTCCGGTGCCGAAGCGATCGCTCAACCGCCCGATCACCGGCGAGGCCAGCAGCCCGGCCAGCCCCACCAGTCCGAAAGCGCCCACAGCATCGGCAGCAAAGCCGAATGGCGGGCGGGCCAGCAAAGCAGCCAGCGTGCCCCACAGGGCATTGAACGAGGCAAACAGCAGAAAGCCGATCAGCGAGGCCCGACGCAACACCGGCTCGCGCAGGATCAAGCCGCCCAGGGAAGCCAGCAGGCGCGGATAGGACAAATTGCTGGTGGGGGCCACCGTGGGCAGCAGCCGCCAGATGATCAGCATCAAGCCGCCATCCAGCAGCAGCGACAGCCCGAACATGGCCCGCCATCCCAGATAGGTGCCGACCAACCCACTGACGGTTCGCGCCAGCAGCAGGCCCGCCGACAAACCGCTGAGCAATGTGCCGATGGTGCGGCCTCGATTTTCCGGGCTGGCCAGACTGGATACGGCGGGAATGACGATCTGCGCCGTCACCGCCGTCAAGCCCACGCCCAGACTGGCCACCAGCAGCAGGATGAAACCGGGGGCCAGGGCGCAAGCGGCCAGACCAATCATATTGGCGCTCAGCAGCGACAGAATCAGGGCTTTGCGATTGAGCCGATCCCCCAGCGGCACGAACAGCACCAACCCCAATGCGTAGCCGATCTGGGTCAGGGTGGCGATCAGTCCGGCCTCGGCGGGACTATGGCCAAAGCTGGCCCCCATCATGGGCAGCAAGGGCTGGCTGTAATAAAGGGTGGCGACGGCAAAGGCGCAGGCGGTGGCCATCACCACCACCCGCCCTGGCGTCAATTGCGTCTCGGCGGTCACGGCCGAGCCCGATTAGTTCTTCGGCAGATCGTCGATCTGCTTTTGCAGGTCGGCGCGATCTTGAGAGTCGGCGGGAATCTGACCCAGCAGCTTGGTCCACAGCTCGCGGGCCTTGGCCGGATGCCCGGCCTGCAGCTCGCCGGCACCCACATAATAAAGGGCGTCGCCGTTATCGGGAGCCAAGGTCAAAGCCTTGGTCATGCTGGCCAGAAAATCCGCCGGCAGCTTGTCACCCGAAGCCGAAGCCAGCTGAGCGTCGGCCAGGGCCAACAGCGGCTCGGCCTGATCGGGCTTCAAGGCAACGGCCTTGTTGGCGGCTTCCTTGGCCTTGTCGAACTGGTTCAGCACCCGGTAGGAACGTGACAGCTTGATCCAGCCATCGGCGTCGTTGGGGCTTTTTTCCATCTTGGCGGCCAGACCGGCCACCATCCGTTGGATCATATCGTTCTGGGCGTCGGGCTTGGTGCTGGCGGCCACGGCGGCGGCGCCATTCAAAGACGGAGCCTTAGGGGCGATGGTCGCCGGGTCAATCTTGGCGCCCGTGGCGACGCGGGCAATCTGCTGCTCCAACATGCCGCGCCAGGGGGCATCGGCCGGGGTGTCGTTCTGCAAATCGCGCCAAATGGCGATGGCTTCGTCGGCTTTGCCGATCTGCGCCTTGGACAGGCCCAGATAGAAGCGGGCGCGGGCGTCCTTGGGGTCTTGTCCCAAAGCCTGCAGGAAGGCCTGTCGGGCATCGGGGCCGACGCCGCCTTGATTGGCCATGGCCAGGGTTTCGCCCAAGGAGGAATAGACTTCGGCGCCGGTAGCCCCCAGCTCGATGGCCTTGCGGTAGGCGGCTACGGATTCTTCCATGCGGCCCAACTGGCGCAGCGAACTGGCCAGGATGGTGAAGCCCTTGGGATCGGGGTTCTGCTGCAGCTGAGCCATCAGCCGCTCGACCATGGCGGTCATTTTGAACAGCGGGCTGTTCTGACGTTCGGCAAAAGGCTGAGCCGGCAAATCGGGCGCACCGAACATGCCATAGATGAACAGAGTGCCGCCGGGCACCAGCACCAAAATCAGCAGAGCCGCAACCAGGCGCAAACGCCGTCCGTTTTCCATGGAGCGTTCGCTGGCGGCCCCTTCGGCCTTGTCGGAATCAGCGGCGATCAACATGCGGCGCTGCACCTCGGCCTTGACGCCGTCGGCCTGCTGGGGCGTCAGCACCCCGCGCGTCACATCCCGTTCCACCTCGGCCATCTGATCGCGGTAGACGGCGACATCATAGCCCAGGCGTTGCTCCGCCCCGGACTGGCGGCGCAGCAACGGCACCAGCAACAGCGCCAGAACGGCAATGGTCAGCGCGGCGAGAACCAGCCAGATCATGCTTTCTTCCCTTCGTCCCCGTCGCTCAGCAAAGCGGCGACGCGGCTTTTTTCCTCATCATTCAAGGCAGGCATCGCCACCCCGACACGGCGACGGCGGGCAAAACCCCAGGCGGCTCCCAGCGCCACCAGGAATAACGCCGCCGGTCCCAGCCACAGCACCAGAGTGCTGGTCTTGAAGGGCGGGTTCAGCAGCACGTAATCACCGTAGCGATCCACCAGATATTGCTTCACCTGAGCATCGGAATCCCCCGCCACCAGCCTTTTACGCACCAGCAAGCGCAGGTCGCGGGCCAAGTCGGCGTTGGAATCATCGATGGATTCGTTTTGGCAAACCAGGCAGCGCAAATCCTTGCTGATGACCCGGGCGCGGGCTTCCATCTGCTGGTCGGGCAACATCTCGTCGGGCTGCACGGCATAGCTGGGCAAGGAGGAAAAGGCGATGCCTGCCGCAAGAATCAGAGCCGTCTTTTTCATTTGTTCAGCTCCGCAACCCGAGGCATCAGCTCTTTTTCAATGCTTTCCGGCGTGAAGGGGCCGGTCTGCTTGAAGCGGATGCGGCCCTGTTTGTCGATCAGGTAGCTTTCCGGCACCCCATAGACGCCGAAATCGATGCCGGTCTGGCCCTGACGGTCGGCCACCAGCAGATCATAGGGATTGCCCAAACGATCCAGCCAGGCCTTGGCGTCCTCGGGCTTGTCCTTGTAATTGACGCCGGCCAGCACAAAGCCCTTGCCGGTCAGACCCGACAGCAGCTGATGCTCGGCCCGGCAGGGCACGCACCACGAGGCGAAGAAGTTGATCAGCGTCACCTTGCCCTGCAGATCGGCGGTCTTCAATCCGGCCTTGCCGTCATACAGCGGCGGCATGTCGAAATCCGGGGCCGGCTTGTCGATCATGGCCGAGGGAATGAAATTGGGGGCGTCGCCCTTGTCGATCATCAGCAGGCGGTAGCCGAAGAAACCGGCCAGCACCAGAAAGATCACCACCGGCAGAAAGGCGTAGGAACGCATGGGCGAAAACTCCTTCAGGCGGCTTTGGTCTTGCGGGTGGGCGCGCCGATACGGTGGCGGCGGTCCGACAGCGACACCAGGCCGCCGAACACCATCAGCACCGCACCGATGAAGATCCACGGCACCAGGGTGTTGTGATAAAGGCGCGTCACATAGCCGCCCTTGCCGTCCGGGTCACCCACCACGACATAGAGGTCGTTGATGAAGTTGGTATGGATGGCGGCATCGGTGGTCGGGCGCGGCGGCATGGTGTAAAGCCGCTTCTCGGGACTCATCTGGGCCACGACCTCGCCGTTCTTACGCGCCGTAAAGCTGGCCCGCGACGCCGTGTAGTTCGGTCCCTTGATCCCGTCCTCAACGCCGTTCAAGGTCAGATCGAAGCCTGACAAAGTCACCGTCTCACCGGGACGCATCACCTGAATTTTCTCGGATGTCCACACCGCGGACCCGGTAATGCCGATGATCACCACGGCCAAGGCCAGGTGGGTGATGGTCATGCCATAGGCGGCGCGGGGCAGATGGCGGGCGCGGTTCAGGCTTTCAACCAGCGGAGCCTTGAACAGCTTGACCCGCTCGGCCCATTCGACGATGGAACCGATCAGCAGCCAGGCCGCCAGGGCGAAACCGCCCGCCGCCTTCAAAGCCTGGACGCTGCCGCCGTCCAACAGCCAGCAGGCGATGCCCACCACCAGTGTCAGAACAAAGGCGATGCGCAGCCGGACCAGGGCTCCCATCAGATCGCCGCGCTTCCACGACATCATCGGCCCCAGAGCCATGGTCGCCACCATGGGCACCATCAGCGGGATGAAGACGGCATTGAAGAAGGGCGGACCCACGGAAATCTTGCCCAAGCCCAAAGCATCGGCGAACAACGGATACAGAGTGCCCAGCAAAACCGTGCCGCAGGCCGTGCTCATCAGCACATTGTTCAACAGCAAGCTGCCCTCGCGGGACAGGGGCGTGAACAGACCGCCGGCCTTCAAGGACGGCGAACGCAGGGCAAACAGCATCAGCGAACCGCCGATGACCAACACCAACAGGGCCAGAATGAACACGCCGCGGGCCGGGTCGGCGGCAAAGCTATGCACCGAGGTGACAACGCCCGAGCGCACGATGAAGGTTCCCAGCAGCGACAGCGAAAAAGCGAAGATGGCCAGCAGAATGGTCCAGGCCTTCAGGGTGTCGCGCTTTTCAACCACGATGGCCGAATGCAGCAGCGCCGTTCCGGCCAGCCAAGGCATGAAGGAAGCGTTTTCCGTGGGATCCCAATACCACCAGCCGCCCCAGCCCAGCGTGTAATAAGCCCACCACGAGCCCATGGCGATGCCCAGGGTCAGGAAGCACCAGGCCGCCAGAGTCCAGGGGCGCACCCAGCGAGCCCAAGCGGCATCAACCCGGCCTTCGATCAAGGCGGCGATGGCAAAGGAGAAGGCCATGGAGAAGCCCACATAGCCCAGATAAAGGAAGGGCGGGTGGAAGGCCAGACCGGGGTCTTGCAGCAGCGGATTAAGGCCGTTGCCGTTCAACGGCGCCGGGTCGAGCCGGGCAAAGGGGTCCGAGGTGAACAGAATGAAGGCCAGAAAGCCCACCGAGATCATCGCCTGCACGGCCAAAGCCCGCGCCCGCAAAGCCGGCGGCAGATTGCGGCCGAACAAAGCCAGAGCCAGACCATAAGCGGCCAGGATCAGCACCCACAGCAGCATCGAGCCTTCGTGGTTGCCCCAAACGCCGGTGATCTTATACAGCAGCGGCTTATCGGTATGGCTGTTCTGGGCGACGTTCACCACCGAGAAATCCGAGGTGACATAGGACCAGGTCAGCGCCCCGAAGGCGATGGCGATCAGCAGAAACTGGGCGAAAGCCGCCGTACGGCCAACTTCCATCCAGGGGCGATCATCACGAGCGGCGCCCACCAACGGCACAATGGCCTGAACGATGGCGACGAACAGAGCGAGGATCAGGGCGTAATGGCCGGTCTCGGGGATCATTTGTGCTGGTACTCGTCTTTCCAGTGACCCGACTTTTTCAAGGCGTCGGCCACTTCCTTGGGCATGTAGTTCTCGTCATGCTTGGCCAGCACCTCGGAGGCATGGAACCCGCCTTGCTCGTCCATCTTGCCTTCCGCCACCACGCCCTGGCCCTCGCGGAACAGGTCGGGCAGCACGCCGACATAAGTGACCGGCGTGGTCGCCGTCATATCGGTGATGACGAAGGTGACGGTCTGGCCGTCCTTGACCACCGAACCCTTTTCCACCAGACCGCCCAGCCGCACCCGGCGGTCGGGACCGATATGCTTGGTCTGCAAATCACTTGGCGTATAGAAATAGACCATGCCGTCGCCGACGGCGGTCAGAACCAAAGCTGTCGCTGCCGCCAGAGCCAACATGCCCAGCAGCACGAAATAAAGGCGTCGTTGCTTGCGCGTCACCGCATCACCCTTGGGCTTCGGAACCGTCACGCGACCGCCCACGGCGACCGGGAGACAGCTCCTGGAGAAGTTTCAGCTCGCGTTCACGGGCCTTCAGCCCGCGCCACGACGTCAGCAGCAATCCAACGATCACCACCGCCGCCAGCAGATAAGCCGGCCACACATAGCCGGCATAGCCGCCCATGGCGAAATAGCTGGAGAGAGTGTCCATCAATGGTTCCTCAACCCGCCACCGGCTCGGAAGCCGGGGCAGCGTGGGCGGCGTGGATCTGCGTCATGCGGATGGCGCGAATCTTCGAAGCGACGATCTCGGCCCGCACGCGAATCAGCAGCACGGTGATGAAATAGGTGGTGAAACCCAACCCCATCAGCAACAGCGGCACCAGCATGGCCGGGTCGATGGAAGGCATCCCCAGCTTGGTCACGCTGGCGGGCTGATGCAGGGTGTTCCACCAATCCACCGAGAACTTGATCACCGGAATATTGGCGAAACCGGCCAAAGCCAGGATCGCCGCCGCCCGCGCCCCGCGCGTCGGGTCGTCAAAGGCGTTTTCCAAAGCCATATGGCCCAGATACAGGAAGAACAGAATCAGCATACTGGTCAACCGAGCATCCCAGGCCCACCAGGTGCCCCACATGGGCTTACCCCACAGGGAACCGCTGACCAGACAGACGAAGGTGAAAGCAGCCCCCACCGGCGACGCCGCCTTGGCCGTCAGGTCGGCCAGCGGATGCTTCCAGATCAAACCGACGGCGCTGGCTGCCGCCATGGTGGAATAGCAGGCCATGGCCAGCCAGGCCGAGGGAACATGCACATACATGATGCGCACGGTTTCGCCTTGCTGATAGTCGGCGGGCGAGGCAATCAGCCCCAGATAGAGCCCGGCGCCGATCAGCAGCAGGGTGGCCGCCGCCGTCCAGGGCTGGATCATGGCGGCAAGACGCAAAAAGCGTGCGGGATTGGCGAAGCGATGCATGGTGACCCGTTCTACAGCTTGTCCAAGGACTTTACCAGGGGACTCGAATACATATTTAGAACTATTCCAAAGCCTGCCGCAGAGCAGCAGCAGCAGCCCAAGGCGTCAGGACCAAAGCCGCCAGCAACTGGCCGCCCAGGATCAGCAGGTGGGCCTGCGACGGCAGCCCCTGAACCGCCGCGTCGATCGCGCCGACGCCGAAAATTAGCACCGGCACATAGAGCGGCAGCACCAGCAACGACAGCAGCACGCCGCCGCGCCGCGCCCCCAACACCAGCGCCGCGCCCATGGCTCCGACCAAAGACAGAGTGGGCGTGCCCAGCAGCATGGTCAGCATCAGGGTGGTGAAACCGTCGCCGTTCATATGCAGCAGCACCGCCAGAACCGGAGCCGCCACCATCAGCGGCAAACCCGTCGTCAACCAGTGGGCCGCCACCTTGCCCAGCACCAGAATTTCCAAAGCCGTCGGTGTCAGGGCCAGCAGTTCCAGGCTGCCATCCTCGTAATCGGCCTGGAACAGGCGGTCCAGCGACAACATCGAGGCCAGCAGCGCCGTCACCCACAACACCCCGGCGCTGACCCGCTCCAGAATGTTGGCTTCCGGGCCGATACCGAAGGGAAACAGCACCACCGTCAGCACGAAGAAGGTGACCACCATCACGCTGTCGCTGCCTTGACGCAAAGCAAGCCTAAGGTCCCGGCGAATGATTTCAAACAAGCGGGTCATATTAAAAAACCCTCGCCGGAAGCGAGATACCGGCGCGTTGCGCCGTAAGTCCCTCGCCGGAAGCGAGATACCGGCGCGTTGCGCCGTAAGTCCCTCGCCGGGCGGGCGCATCCGCGCCCTTGGCCTCCGCCTCGCAGAGTAAGGCTATAGTTTGTGTAAAGCCCCATCACCAGCCCCCCACTTCTTCGGCCACCGGCGGCGGCGGGGTGAAGTGGTCCAGATGCATCTCTCGGGCTCCCGGCAGATCAATATCAGCGTGGGTGGATAGCACCACCATGCCGCCACGGGCGCGATGCTCGGCCATAATGGCTTCCAGCCGTTTGACCGAAGCCCGGTCCAGCGCCACCGTCGGTTCGTCCAGCAGCCACAGGGGAGCGGGAGCCGCCAACAGGCGCGATAAATTCAAACGGCGTTTTTGCCCCGCCGACAGCAGCTTGCCCGGCACTTCGGCCAGACGCAGCATGTCCAACCGCTCCAGCGCCGCCGCAGCCAGGGCATCGCCCGCCTTGGGGTCATGCAACCGGGCCCAGAAGCGCAGATTTTCCAGCACCGTCAGCACCGGCTTCACCGCATCGTGATGCCCCACATAATGGACGCGGGCGGCATGGGCCTCGCGGTCTTCCAGCACCGCTTCGCCGTTCCAGGCCAGGTTGCCCGCCGCCGGTTTCAGCAATCCGGCCAACAGCCGGAGAAGACTGGACTTGCCCGAGCCGTTCGGCCCCAGCAACAGCAAGGCCTCGCCGGCCTGCATCTCGAAATCCATTCGGGCGAACACCATCCGCTCGCCCCGAAGGCAAGCCAGATTGTGACCGGAAAACCGGGCCTCTGCCGCAAAATCGCTCATGGTCGGCACCTTAGCAAAAGTGCGGACGGCTCCAAGCGAAATCGACTCGCCCCGTGATCACCGGACATCGCGGTGTGAGCGTTCAACGCCTTTGCCAGCAAAGAACAAGTGATCACATATATTTAAGGCCGCTCTTTATACCAAAGATCAAAATTGAATATCTACGGGTATTAGAAATTTTAAAAGACCTAGTTCTTAAAAAGATTAACAAAATACGCGGGGAATTTAGTATTGATTTATCAGAAGCACACAGCCTGTCCATCACCAAGTCTGACCCCGCCATGTCCTCCGCAGAAGAGCGCATTCTTGCGCAAGCACATCAATTCCTGGCCGCCGTCCAGAATTTGCGCGACCTGCACATCGTTACCGGCAAAATGATCGACGAGCTGCTGCAACGAGACGCCGATCTCCCCTTGCGTGAGCAGACTCTGGGGCATGTGGACAAATTCTACCGGGCCAAGATCGCCGAATCGCCGCAGCAACAAAAACAGATCGACGAGGGACGGGCCTTTTCCATGGAGGTCATTTCCCTGATCATCCGGGTCCGCCGCAAACGCGGCGACCCCCAGCCGGCGCCGGAAGAGATCAAGGAATATCTGGCCGAAGAGCAGGTGGCGGTGCCCCCGGAAGGTTTAACCGAAGAGGCGCCAGAACCGGAGCGGGCTGTGGCCCCCACCAGCATTATCGTCGTGCCGCCACCAAAGGCCGAGAGCCACCAGGACTTCGAACATCTGCTGCCCGCCGCCCTGCGCCACCGCATCGGCAGCATCACCACCTATTTCCAGCGCTGGAACCCCCGCGTCATTCGCAGTATGCCCCTGCCCTTCCTGTTGTCGGTGCCCTTTGGCCAGCGCCTTGATCAGGTCATCGAAGAGGTCATCGCGCCGGCCATGTCCAATGCCCGGTCGGTGCGCACCCTGGCCACTCTCTATAACTGGGCGGAAATCGACAGCGCCGCCTTCTGGGAAATCGCCGAAGCCAACGGCCATATGGAAAGCCTGCGCCGGGCCTGGCAGGCGGCCTGGGACAGCCTGCGCCCGCAAAGCGTTCCCATCCCCGATGGTCCCAACGGCAGCCAGTCGGTCAGAAAGGTCACCTCGTCCCTCAAGAATTTACGCTTTCGGCTGGCCGGCAACGAATATGCCATCCCCCGCATCGGCAACCGCGAGATCGACCTGCTGGCCTCGTTCCTTGATCCCGAATATGCCCGCGTGCCCCTGGAAAACGCCTGGACCAAGCTGCGCCAGACCTACGAGCAGGAACTGGACCGGCGAGTCTATCAGGATCAAGCCCGCAGCGGCGCTCTGCGCGACAGCCTGCTGGCCTGCTTCCTGCCCTTCACCAACCCCACCGCCGAGTTCCTGGCCATGCTTAGCTATTGGAACTTCCCCCAGCTGTCCCTGGGCTTCCTGACTGCCTTCACCCACAATCACGGATCGAACCGCGGCATCCGGGAACGGCGGATTCCCTACCTCATTTGGTATCTCGATCTGCCCGAGGCGGGAACCGCCCTGGCTCAGGACGAAGCCCGCATCGCCCAGGCCAATCAGCGGGCCGAACAGATGAAACAGGAAGAACGCGAGCGAGAGCGCGAAGAACAGGCGCAAAAAGACCAGAGCCTGGGGGCCGTCTGGAAAAAGGAATCTACCTGATCCAACCCCCAATTCGGCCCTGGCCGCGATTTCGCCACAATTCCCATCAATTTTATTGATGTTGCAGCGCGAAGGGATTAAGAGCAGATAAATTCCTCTGCTCTGCCGCGCTTGGTTGCGGCTGAAAATCCTGATCTGACATGAACATCGATCTGGCTCGCACCTTCCTGGAAATCGCCGAAACCGGCAATTTCAACAGAGCGGCTGAACGCCTTTCCGTCACCCAGTCCACGGTTTCCATGCGCGTCAAGGCGCTGGAGGACGAGTTGGGTCGCCCCCTGTTCACCCGCAGCAAGGCCGGCACCGAACTGACCACCGCCGGGGTCCAGTTCCGCCGCTACGCCACCACCATGGTGCGGGTCTGGGAACAGGCCCGCCAGGAACTGGCTCTGCCGCCAGGCTTCCGCTCGGTACTGACGGTGGGCGGACAATTTTCCTTGTGGGACCGCATGTTGCTGCGCTGGGTGCCCTGGATGCGCGCCGCCATGCATGATGTGGCCCTGCGGGTCGAGGTCGGGCTGTCGGACGGGCTGATGCGCCAATTGTCCGAAGGGTTGATCGATATCGGCGTGATGTATTCGCCGCAAAGCCGTCCCGGCCTGGTCACCGAAAAGCTGCTGGAAGAACGCCTGGTGCTGGTCTCGACCACGCCCCGCGAAGTGGGCCAGTGGGACGATAGCTACGTTTTCGTCGATTGGGGCCCGGAATTCCGCGGCGCCCACAGCCAGACTTTCCCCGATCTGTCCACCCCGGCCATCTCGGTGGGGTTGGGCGCTCTGGGCTTGCAGCATATCCTGGCCAATGGCGGCTTCGGTTACTTCCCCATGCGGGTGGTGCGCCCCTTCCTGGCCAACGGCAAGCTGTCGCTGGTGCCCGACGCCCCCGAATTCCGCCGCCCCGCCTTCATGGTCTATCCCGGCGTCGACGAACAAACCGACTCGTTGCGCACCGCCGTGCGCGGCCTGCGCCATGTGGCGACCCTGGAAGCAGAGGATTAGCTTCTCAGACCCCTGCTCTGCGTTTAGAGTTGAACCCATGAGTTTAATTCTGCGGCAAGGGCGGATGTCATGGCGGG
>Ga0209415_10003701_pt1 | contig 28403 bp, 29 predicted proteins | sample PeaSoiSIISIP2007_FD_187696 | JGI IMG/M metagenome (GOLD analysis project Ga0209415, IMG submission 187696) | Peat soil microbial communities from Weissenstadt, Germany - SII-SIP-2007 (SPAdes) (version 2) | ecosystem: Environmental > Terrestrial > Soil > Wetlands > Peat | place: Germany... | reverse complement strand
CGCTGACGGAGGGTGGCCAGACGGCCCGCTGTGTTGAGCCCCGATGGCGGCGACATATCGGCGGAGGGGCCGACCACAGGGTAGTGGTATTTAAGGTCCGTGCCGCGTCGTGCACGGCGGTGGACCGGAATCGCTCCGGACTGACGGAATGAGCACCGAAACCGGGCGCGCGAAGGGGCCGAGAATGTCCCGAGTCCGACGCCCGCGGCGCCGCATGACCTCCGCGGTCCGGGGCGCGTGGGAGCGGCTTTCGGGCGAGATCCGGGTCTGTCAGTTGTGCCCGCTCGGCCAAACTCGCACGCAAGCGGTCGTATACCGCGGGGGACTCGCGCCGAGAGTCGTCTTCGTCGGCGAGGCGCCCGGCGCGGAAGAGGACCGGACCGGATTTCCGTTCATGGGCCGTTCCGGACGGGAGCTCGACAAGGCGATCGCCGGCCTAGGGCTCTCCGCCGAGGACTTCGGGATTCTGAACGTTCTGAAGTGCCGACCGCCCGGCAACCGATACGATCGGTCCGCGGCCCAAACGTGCCGGCCGTACCTCGACCGTCAGCTCGCAATACTTCGCCCTGAGGCAATCGTCACTCTCGGCGTCCCGGCGTTGCACGCGATCGATCCGACCGCCCCCACCATGCTGGTCGCGGCCGGGCGGCCCCGGGTCGGCGGACGGTGGCCGCACTTTCCGCTCATTCACCCGGCGGCAGCGTTTCGATCCCGCCGGATGCGCGCCCGCTGGGACCATGATCTCGAGGCGCTGGGACAATGGCTTGAGCTCGGTCCCGCGTAAACGGCTTTAACTCGGGTCGGGCTCGCTCGACCGTGCGCACGGTCGAGCTGTTCCTCCTCGAAGGTTCGTACCACGCGGTGGACGACGGAGTCGTCGTCGAGCTGTTCGGCCGCACCCGGGAGGGGGAGGCGATCGTCGCCCGCTACTACGGATTCCGTCCGTACTTCATGATCACCGACCCCACCGACGAGGTGCGGGCTCGCCTCACGGCCGACAAAGAGATCATCGAGTTCCGCGACACCAAGACCTGGGTCGCGGGGAGCGAACATCCGGCCCTCCACGTAACGCTGCATCGCCCCTGGCTCGTGCCCCAGTACCGAGACCAGTACCGCCGTCGGGGAGAGGAGACGAGCGTACTCGCCTGCGACATCCCGTTCGTTCATCGGTTCCTATACGACAAGCATCTCGGACTCGGCCTCGCCTTCGAGGCCGAAGACGAACCCGAGGAGGTCAGGGCTCGCTACACCGTGCCCCAGGTGGTGCGTGTGGTGACCTCGGACGGTCACGACATTCGGCCCGCCGAGGTCTTCCGCCCCTCGCTCCGAGTCCTCTCGTTCGACATCGAGAACGCCATCCGGGAGAGGACCATCTTCACGATCTGTGGGGTCTCGGTCGGAGGGGGCCGGCCCCGACGGACCTTCCGGATCCACAATCCGGACGAACGTCGTCTCCTCGAGGAGTTCGTGGCCACGATCATCGAGGACGACCCGGACGTGATCACCGGCTACAACATCGGGGGGTACGACTTCCCACTGCTGGTCGAGCGGGCGAAGGCGACCGGGCTCGGGGAGCTCGCGATCGGACGGGAGCGCTCCGCCCCCCGAGAGATGGGGGAACGCCTGTGGAAGGTCACCGGTCGCGCGGTGGCCGACGCGTGGTGGTCGGTGCGGCGGGACCTGAAGCCGAAGCAGGAGACGCTCCAATTCGTCGCGCGGACCCTGCTCGGGGACTCCAAGCTGGACGTCGACCGAAGGGAGATCGAGAAGGAGTGGGCGAAAGACCAGGTCCGGGTCATGGAGTACTGCGAGCACGATGCCGACCTCGCTCTCCGCATCCTCCAACGCCTTCGGACCGTGGAGAAGGCGGCCGACCTTGCGACCGTGGCCCACCTTCCCCTCGAGGAGGGGATGAACGGTCGAACCTCGCTCTACATCGACGCCTTGCTCATTCCCCGCGCGGACGCGAAGGGGGTCGGAGTCCCGATGAGCCACTTCGCCGGTCGCGAGAACCCCATCGAGGGCGGCTACGTCCACCCGATCCGACCGGGGATCTATCGATGGGTGGTCGTGCTCGATTTCAAGTCGATGTATCCCTCCATCATCATTTCCCGGAACCTGTGTTTCACGACCCTGTCTCCGGAGGGGACCACGGTGGCCCCCTCCGGCGCGCGGTTCCTCGCCGCCTCCGTTCGCCGCGGGATCATCCCGGAGATCCTGTCGGACCTGCTCGCGGACCGGAGCCGATTCCGGCAGGCCGGACAGGCCGCGACCGGCTCGGAGATGAAGGAGTACTACGACGGTCTGCAGAACGCCGTCAAGGTCCTCATGAATTCGTTCTACGGCGTACTCGCCTCGAGCTTCTACCGGTTCACGAACAAGGACATCGGCGCAGCGATCACCGCGTTCGGCCGGGAGGCGATCACCTCCATCATCCACGACCTCGAGGCCGATTCGTACGAGGTGGTCTATTCCGATACGGACTCCGTCTTCGTCCGATCCCCGGTGGCGTCGCTCGAGGGGGCCCGGGAATTCGGGGAGCGGATCGCGAAGAGGTTCACGCACGAGGGGGTCACGTTCGAGTTCCAGTCGGTGTTCGAATCGTTCTTCTCCCACGGGGTGAAGAAGCGCTACGTCGGCCGCACCGTTTGGCCCACCGAGGACCTCGTCGTTCGGGGATACGAGACCCGGCGGACGGACGCGTTCGACTTCCAGTCGGTCGCGCTCCTCGAGATCTTCGACCTGGTCCTGAAGGGCGACACCGACACGGCGCTCCGTCGTGCCCGCGAGCTCGTGCAATCGGTCCGCAACCGCGAGGTAGCGGTCGAACGCCTCGTCATCGCCCGAACGGTCCGTGCGGAGAGCGAGTACAACGAATCGACGAGGGAGGCCCTTCCGTTCTTGCGGGTCTATAAGCAGCTTCGCAGCGAAGGGTACGACGTCATCCCCGGGATGCGCGTCTCCTGGATCGTGACGGATTCCCGGAAGAGCCCTCAGGAGATCGAGCCGTGGGTCGACGGACGACCGTTCACCAAGGAGCCGGATTGGGAGTACTACGCGGACCGCGTCGCCCAGACCCTCGCGCGAGTGACGGAGGTCTTCGACTGGGACGCCGCCGCGCTCCTGCGCGGGAGCCATCAGCAACGGCTCGCATCGCTCCCCGAGGCTCCCCGTGGCACCGATTCGACCGCCCGCCCCGCGACCCTCGACACGCCCCTCAGCGAGGTCGGTAAGCCGGCGAAGCGACGCGGCTCGACGAAGAGCCTCACGGACTGGCAGTGAGCCGGGCCCCGGTCAGGTCTCCGGTCGCGGGGTCCCGGTCGGGCCGTCCGGAGGGAACGTCGACTCTCCTCGCAGGGCGAGGACCGCCCCCGCGACCGCGACCGGAATACCGAGGACACCGATCAGCGGGAGCGCGATGCCGAGAACCCCGGCCGAGAGGAGCAGCGTGAAGACGGGGATGGCGGTCATCAGCATGGGCGGGATGACGAATCCGACCCGGTTGAGAGCGAGGAAATAGAGGGCCGGCGCGAAGAAGAAGCTGGTCAATCCGCACAGGGCGAGCAGGAAGAGCGGGACGGGAGCGACGGTCACGAGACCCGCCCAACCTCCGGGGAAGACCGGTGCTACGATGAGAATGAGGACTCCGGCCGCGAGCATCGACTGGCCGACCACTGCGGACGCCGGCATCGTGCGGTTCGCCCGAGCGGTGAGGAGGAAGTAGAGCGCCACCGTGAGGGTCACTCCGGGAACCGCGAGCCACCCCCAACCGTGCACGGCGGAGAGGCTCTGGCCCCCGACGATCGCCATCGTCCCTCCCGCGAGGCTCACGATGATTCCCACCGCGAAGAGCGGGGTCGCGATGTGCGACCGGTACCCCGCGATCAGCAAGGCGACCACGATCGGAGTGAGGACTACGTCCCCGATCAGCGACAGAAGGGAGGCGTCCACCGGACCGGTCAGATAGGTAGCGGCGAGGACCGATACCTGCATCCCGAACAGGAGCGAGACCCGGACGTACGCCATCGGGTCCCGCCATAGGGCGAGGAACACGCGCGTATGCCCTTGGGCGATCGCCCAACCGGCGTAGGCGACACCGCCCACCAGGAACGGGTAGGCCAGGATGGCCGAGGGGGCGGTTCCGGGGGTCACCCACAGCACGAACAGATAGTACGTGGCCCAGAGGAACGCGGAAAGGACCGACGCGACGATCGCCCACCAGAAGACCTGCTTGCCGACCGCCACGTCTTCTCAGTTACGTTCGGTCCGCCATAATCGTTGCCGAATCCGACGGATCGGGCCGACCACCGAACCGGGGCGCTACGAGTACCCTTCGAACGACAGCCCGTAGCCGGGGAGGGAGACTCCCGAGCCCCGCTCCACCCGACCGATCTCGACCGCGTCGGGGGCCCCGGCCCGGGCGAGGCGACGACGCGTCTCGGCCAATCGAGTACGGTCGACCGCGAGCACGAAGCCGACCCCCATGTTGAACGTCTGGAACATCTCCTCTTCCGAGAGTCCCCCCAATTGTTGGATCCACCGGAAGAGCGGCGGCGTTTCGGGCCAATGATCGAGCACGAAGGCGACCTTCGGGTGCAACCGGACGAGGTTGCGGACGCCTCCTCCGGAGAGATGCGCGAGGCCGTGCGTGGTGGGAGAAGCGGCCAGCGCGTCCGCGAGGACGGAGTAGATCCTCGTCGGGGTCAGGATCTCCTGCCCGACGGGGCGACTCGCGCCGTTCCGGGGACGGAGGAGGTCGACCGAGCGCTCGGCGAGGAGGCGACGTAGCAGGGTGAGCCCGTTCGCATGCACGCCCGAGGACGGGATGCCGATGAGTCGATCCCCGGCCCGGATGGCGCTCCCCAGCACCGGTCGACGGCCCCGAGGGAAGAATCCGAAGGCCGTGGCACTGAGGTCGATCCCCTCGACGATCTCCGGAACGACCGCGGTCTCCCCACCGAGGAGAGAGCATCGTGCGGCCCGAAGTCCGCGGTCGAGCCCGCGCCCGATCCCCCGGAACGCCTCGGGGTCGGGTCGCTGGCAGAGGATGGTGTCCACGAGACCGGCTGGCCGCGCTCCCACCGACGCGAGGTCGTTGACGTTGACGCCCACGATGTCCTCGCCGACCTCCTCCCAACGGCCGAGTTGGGCCGCGAGCTTCACCTTCGTGCCGACCGTGTCGGTCGTCACTGCGATCGTCTCGCGACCCACGCGGATCAAGCCGGCATAATGTCCGGGGGCATCGACCATCCGGCCGGCGGAGGGGGGAGGTCGATAGGAAACCTCGGAAAGCAAGGCGGCGAGAGCGGAGGATAAGGCGGAGCGGTCGACGCCCGCGCGCGCGTAGCTCCACGGCCGGCCGGTTCCAGAAGGGGGGGCCACGAACGACGGAGGGACGCGGGAAGAAATACCCTCGCCTCCCGCCGGGGGTCGAGCTATTTACCCCCGCCCCGCGTCCCGCGACCGGATGCCGGGGCGTACTCGCCGACGTACGGCCGAACCGCCCTCGGATTCTGCGTCGCAGACGGCCCTCGTGCTGGCCGGGCGGGCCTGGGTCCGCGGAAAGCTTCAGCACGTCGAGATCGCGATCAATGACCTCGGACGCATCCAATCCATCGGTCGGATCCGTCGGGGAGAGCCTCGTCACGACGTCGGGGACGCCATCATCCTACCGGCGGCGACCGACCTCCACGTCCACTTTCGCGAACCGGGCGGGCCGGCCGAAGCCGAAACGATCCCGAGCGGGACGATCGGTGCAGCCCTGGGGGGAGTGACGTTGGTCGGGGAGATGCCGAACACCCGTCCCCCCGTCTCCGACATCGATAGCTGGCGAGACAAAGTGCACCGAGTCGAAGGACGGGCGGCCGTGGACGTCCTCCTCTATTCGATGGCGACGGTTCCTTCGGCCCTCGACCGCCTCTCTCGCCATGCGGGGGGGTTCAAGGTCTACCTGAGCCCCACGACGGGGGTCGAGCATCCGCCGGGTGTCTCCGAGCTGCCGGCGCTCTGGGAACGCCTCGCAGACCTCCGCCTGCCGGTCTCCGTCCACGCCGAAGACCCCAGCCGGTTCGTGGAGACGGAACGACCGTCGTCCCCGGCCGAATGGAATCGTCACCGTCCGGCGGCCGCGGAGGAAGCGTCCCTCCGGGCATTGACCCGCGCTCCGGGGACGCTTCGGCTCCATGCGGCGCACGTGACCACGGCCGCCGGCGTGGGGATCTTGCGAGCCGCCGGCCTATCGTTCGAGGCAACGCCCCACCACCTCCTCCTTTCCCAACGCTCCGGGCCGGGCGCTGAGTTCAAGGCGAATCCTCCGTTACGAAGCGAGCGCGATCGTGCCGGGCTGTGGGACGCGTTCCGCCGGGGAGAGGTCCCGATCGTTGCGAGCGACCACGCTCCTCACCCTCGGGACCTGAAAGAGCTCGACTTCGAGCGAGCTCCCAGCGGGATCCCGGGCGTGGAGACGATGCTTCCGCTCCTGCTCGCGAAGGTCCGGTCGGGGGATCTTGACCTGCCCGTGCTGCTCTCGGCGGTCTGCGAACGACCCGCTCGATGGCTCGGACAGCCGCTGGGTCGCATCGCGCCCGGCCACCGGGCCAACCTGCTCGTCGTCGACTTCACGAAGCGCTCGAAGGTCGAAGCCCGAGGATTGCGGTCCCCGTGCGGCTGGACGCCGTTCGAGGGGTGGGAAGCGATCCGGCCCTGGGAACATTACCGGGACGGCGTGCGCGTCGTCGAGGAGGGGGAGTACGTGGGCCGACCCGATGGGAGCGTCGTTCGGCCTGAGTTTGCTCCGGGTCCTGACGCGCCGAACCGTCCCACCGAGGACTAGGCGGAGGGTGGGGGAGTTCGCGGCGCGACGGGGTCGGGAACAGCGCCGATTACCTTCGCGTGGGCTCGTCGAGGCGGCCAGCCCGGCGCGAGGACGCCGACGACCTGCAGCAGCAGGAAGACCACGACGATGACCACCAGCGCGATGAACGGGGCATCGAGGTAGGTGAAGTACGAGGCGAGGGAGTCCCAATGCGACCGCAGCACGAAACCGGCGTACATCAGCGCGACTGTGAACGGGATGGACCCGAGGAGCGTGTACACCCCGAACCGGGTCGGGTCCATGCGCGCCGTGCCGGCTGGGTAGCTGATGTAGCTGCGGATGACCGGGACCAGTCGACAGAGCGCGACCGTGACCTCGCCACGGCGCGCGAAATATCGGTCGACGCGTTCCAGGTGCCGTTCTTCGAGCCGCAGACGCCCGATGCCGATGCCGGTGATCCGGTGGCGCCACCAGCGCCCCACCGCGTACGCGACGTACGACCCGATGAGGGCCCCGGCGAGCGCCGCGGTCAATCCCCAGCCCCAGGAGTAAGCACCGTCGGCGATCAGGAAGCCCGCGAACGGCAGGATGACCTCGCTCGGGATCGGGGGGAATCCGAAGCTCTCGACCGCCATCAGGGCCAGGAGGCCGGGAATCCCGACCGTCATCATGATGTTCGTGATCACGCCGGTGAGCGAGCCCAGGATCGAGAAAGTCACGGTCGGCGGGTCCTCCCGTTTCCGACGAGGGGTCGGGTCTCACGTCCCAGTGGGAGGTCCGTACACGAGTCGGAACGGGTCGCGAAGTTGGCTGTTCGTCCGTGCCGGGATCCCGTCGAATTCAAGAGGGGTCTGGCAGCCCCCGCACGAAACGGCCGGGCGTTGACGGCCGAGCGCGATCGAAAGGGCAATGCCCACTTCGATCTCGCGGGGGCGTTCGGGAGCCGCCGCGACGGCCCGCCGCAGGTCGGCCAGGAGCTCGTCCCCCCGGCCGGATTGGCTTGTCGCCGTCATCGGTGGTGAATCTCCCCTGCCCTTCTTAACGGACCCCGGTCCTGTATCCCGGAGGTAACTACGGCTTCTCTTCTTCCTCGGGCAGGTCGCCCTCCGGCCCGCCCTTTCCCTTCTTCGAGGGCTTCTTCAGGATCTCGCCGCTGATCTTGTCGAGCTCGGCCATGAGCGAATCGATGTCCGGTTCCGCTCCGGCGGCTGCCGCGCCACCGACCGCCGCCCCGCCGACCGCGGCTCCGCCGACCGCCATGGTACCCGGAGCGACCGACGGCGGTGTGTGTCCGATGTCCTCGGGGGTCTCCAGGTACGCCGGCGCCCCGCCGGCCGCCGGGGGTGCTTCCTGCCACGCCTGGACCGGCGCGGAGGGAGGGGGGCGGCGTCGGCGCATGAGGAACAGGGCCGCCGCGATCGCGCCGGCGGCGATGAGCACGAGGATCGAGACGAGCTCCCACGTCGGGATTGTCGAGGTGGTCGCACATCCACCGTACGGACAGGAGGTATCGGCGCGGACGGTTCCGGTGTTCGGGAACAGGCCGGCGGCGAGCACGACCGCGAGCATGGCGATGCCGAGCGCAATCGGAACGATGCGGCTACTTCGATGGTTTGCCACGATGACCGGAAGGACGGGCCGCCCTCCCTACTTCAAGATGTCGGCGGGTCTATGTAAACCTGACGAGGAGCCGGACGAGGTTATACACGGACGATCCCGAGCGTCATGGTCCCTGAGGGGAACGAGGGCTTTCCTCGGCATACGATAATAGACCGCGGGCTCCTTCCTGGGCGACCGATGGACGTTCCGTACTCGACGATCTTCGTCGGTCTCCTGCTCGTCTACCTCGTCTACTCCGTCTGGGCCCGCCTCGATGGCCGGTATCCGATCGGTGCGGCTCTCGTGCTGTTGGTGGCGACCGCGGTCGTGGACGCGGCGGGGAACGTCGACACGGCAAACACGCTCGCGGAATACGTCTTCTTCCTCCTCGCCGGAGGGGTCGTGCTGCTCGTCATCGAGCAGGTCCGCGACCGACGGACGACGCCGACCGCCTCAGGGAGCCCGGTCGCGGAGCGCGTATCGTCCGATACGCCGCAGGAGGGGAAAGGGCCGGCCGACCAATCGCTCGACGGTCTCGAGGAGCAGCCGGTCCCCGTCATCGACGGAGCGGGTGACGATCACGGCTCCCAGGAACAGGAACGCGATCCCGAGCCCGAGCACCGGCAGAGCGAGCAGGGGTACGTGGGGCTGCAGGAGCGCCAAAGCGACCCCGACCGGTAGCGCCGTGGCCACGACCGGGGCGACATAGTGCCAGCGGAATGGATGGACGCCGGTCAGGTTCGCGAGCTCGAAGAGCGATAGCGCCACGTACGCCGCAGTCGCGATCGCCCAGGCGATGGCGGCGCCGACGTACCCGTAGGAGGGAACGAGGGCCAGGGCCACGACGACATCCGCGACCCCCGCGATGATCGCATTGGCCGCGAGAAGTCGCGTTTGGCCGAAGGCTACTTGAGCGGAGGGCGCCGGCCCAAGGAGGGTCGTGACGAATCCCCCCGTCACCGCGATCTGTAGCGGGACCACGACGGCGGTGTATTGCGACCCGAAGACGAACCCCAGCGACGCGCTCGGTAGGAAGAAGAAGAGCAGGAAAAGGGGGAGCGAGAGGAGGATCATCCACTTCGTCACGGTGGCATAGGTGATCGCGATGGAGCCCGGCTGGTTCTGCCGCAGGAACCGGCTGGCGACCGGGAGGAAGATGTACGCGGCCGCGGTGATCCCGATCGGGAGGAGGCGGGCGAGCGTCAAGGACGTCGTGTAGGTCCCGACCTCGCTCGGATGGTAGATGCCGAGGATGATCGTGTCTCCGGTGCCGGAGATGGAGACCATCACGCCCACGACGAACAGCGGCGCCGCGAACCGCAGGAATCGAGGGAGGGCGGTCGGCGAGCGAGGCCCTGCGGGGAGGTGGCGCGGAAGTCGGGTCGCCAAGTAGAGGAGGAGGAGTCCCAGAGTGACGACGTTCGCGAGCGCATACGCGACCAGGGCTTCGGTGAAGCTGAGCCCCGCCGGGGGCACGAGGAAGGCGATCCCGAGGAACGCCACGAACAGCGCCGGGCTGATGATCTGGATGAACAGCGCGTTGGGGGTGACGTCCTCGTACCCCTGGAAGATCGAGGCGATCAGCGTCGCCATGATGCTCGTTCCCACGGCGATCGGAAAGAATTCGAGGCCGAGCGCGATGCCCGGGAACCCGAGGGCTTGGCCGATGGGCTGGGCGAAGATGTACAGGAGGGCCGAGCTCCCGAACGCCGCCGTCGCCCCGATCCACAGGACGCCCCGGACAATGCTGCGACGCTCCTCGTCCGTCGCCGCGTACGGCAAACTTCGGGCGATCGCGCTCGGCAACCCGAGGGCGCCGACCGCGCTCAGCACCCAGGAGAGCGTGAGACCGAAGGAAAAGGCGTCCCACTCGGCCTTCGAGATGCTGCGGACGACCACGACCCTGGAGACGAAGTTGAGCCCCACCAGCAATAGGGTCGAGACGAGGAGGAAGAGGGTGCCCTTCGTGACGCTCGAGAGGCCATCCCGGACCACGTCATCGGAGTAGGTGGCCACGAGCGTCGCCTGCGGGTCGGTCTGCCTCTGCGATGGTAAAAGTGTAGCGTTCCACCGTAGGGTCAGGATTCTAGTAGCCGACCTCCGCTGGGCCTAGCGTGGGCATTCCCGGTCCCGGGGTCACCGAGTGGGCCGTCGCGCTGCTCGCGTGGGCCCTGCTCGCGGCGATCGTCGGCGAATTCGTCCGCGCCCTGGTCGCGCGATTCATCCCCCTGTGGCAACGGCCCGAGCCGGTCGAGCGTCTGTTGACCGACTTCTATCTGGGAGGCGCCCTGCTCTACGGGGTCGCCGTCCTCCCGTGGGACGGGTTCATTCCGCCCGTCGTCTACCTGATTCCCGTAGGGGCTGCGGCCGGCGTGGCAGCCCTGGCCTACCGATCCGCACGGCGGCCGGGCTGGACGCACGAACTCCTCGCCTCGTTCGAGCCGATGCGACGGCCCGTCTATGTCGCGGTGATACTCTCCGCGCTCAGCCTGTTCGTGGTCGAGTTGTGGACGGCGGCCCCGGTCGGCACCGGGAACACGTTCGACTCGAGCCTGTTCACCCTGTACACCAGCCTCCTCCTGCAAAACCACGTCACTCCCCTGTCGTTCGCGCCCTACGCCTCGACCGGACTGCTCTTCCCGCAGGGGACGACGGTCTGGCTCGGCTGGGCCCAGAGCGTCTTTGGGACGCCGCCGGCCCGTACCACCCTTCTCGTGACACCCCTCTTCTTCGCCCTCGCTCCCCTGGGTGGTTTCGTCTTCGGCCGACGGCTGATGGGAAGCGACCGGGCCGGCCTCGCGATGGCGCTCCTCCTCGCCTGGGTGGGACCGGGGAGCCGGGCGATCGTCGCCGGCAGCAACGACTTCGTCTTCGCGTTCCCGCTCGTTCTCCTGCTCGCGGGTCAGGCGGTCGTCTGGCTGCGTGCCCCGCTCCCGAAATTCTCCGATGCACTTGGGTTCGGCCTGCTCGTCGGGTATTCCGCCGCATTGAACCCCGTCGGCGCCGAGTGGCTTCTCCTCGCTCTGCCGGTAGCGGCCCTCCTGACCCGCCCCCGATTCGGAGGACGGGCGCGGGGTTGGGTGGTCCGTTGGGCGGTCGCCGTCGGTGCGACCTTGGTCGGGGTGCTCCCGTCGCTGTACGTTCTGGTCATCGGACGTTCCAGTCCCGGATTCATTCCGGGGGCCACGGCTCCCGCGACCGGAAGCACGAGAGGGATCACCGAATCCCAGTTCTTCGGAGCGATCGACCCGTTCCTCTTCGGCTCTTCGGACACCGGGCTCTCTCCGCTCGCCGCGCTGCGCCTCGAGCTCGCGATCCTGATCGTGCTGGGCCTCGCCCTGTTCTTCCTCGTCCCACGGGAATCGGCCATCGGGCGGTACATCGAGCCGTTCCGGTCTTTCATGGCGGGCGCGGTGACCGCCCCCGTCATTCTGCTGGCCGTCCTCTGGGCCGCGGGCTCGGGCTACGGGCCGGCCGTCGCGCTCGCCCATCTCACGAGCGTGAGCCAACTCTCGGTCTGGCTGTTCACCCTGTACGGGCTCTTGGGCTCCGTCCCGCTCGCGCTCGTGCTCGAGAGGTTCGTCGGGTGGGTGCAGCGCGCGGGCCCCGCGCCGCCCCCCGGTCGACCGCGAACCTTCGCGCGTCGTGGGGCTGGCCCACCCCCCTGGGTCGTGCGGGCCGTGATCCCCCTCACCGTGGCGCTGGTCATCGTGGTGCCGGGCGTGGTGTTGACGCCCACGGAACTTCCCGCAGAGCTCTCTCGGATCTACGATCGATTGGGGAACGTCACCGCTTCCGATTTCGACCTCTTCGCGTATGCGGGCACGCATCTGCCGGACGGCGCGAGGGTCCTGGTCGCTCCCGGGAGCGCCGCAGAGTTCTTACCGGGGTACTGCCCGGACATCGTCCTGCTGTATCCGATGGTGCCGGGTTGGCAGACCATCAACACCTCCTACGAGCTCCTGCTCCGAGACCTGCCGAACGGTACCCTCGACCGAGCGGACGTTCAGGCGCTCGCGAGCTTGCACGTAGGGTTCATTGCGGTGACGGGGAACAGCACGGTCCTCTGGCCAGCGTTCTCGCCACGACCGTTCATGGCCGAGCCCACGTTCTATACCGAGCTGTTCCACGAGGGGGACGCCTATCTATTCGCCACGCTCGGGTGAATCCACCCGGCCCTCGGGCTCAGACGAACTCGTCGAGCAGGCTGTCGCGACCCTTGAGCCCCGCCGGCTGCGAGACGAGCGGCCCCGCGGAGAGCACTTCCTCGAGGTCCTCGTACGACGGCCGGTCGACCGAGTAGAACAGACCGATCGGGATCTTGTCCCCCCATTCGAGGGATCGTTGCCACGCCGCGACGATGTCGTTCGGGTTGTGTCCGGCGCTCTCGAGCTTGTAGACTCGTTGACGGAAGAAATCGAAGGTGTTGATCTTGTTGTAGGTCACGCACGGGGAGAAGACGTCCACGAACGCGAACCCCTTGTGGGCGATGCCGTTCGCCACCAGGTCGGTGAGGTGCTTCACGTCACCGGAGAAACCGCGGGCGACGTAGGTCGCCCCGCTCGCGAGCGCGAGGGAGATCGGGTCGAGGGGGTTTTCGATGACCCCGGTCGGCGTCGACTTGGTCTTCTGGCCCATCGTGGAGGTGGGGCTCGCCTGACCCGTGGTGAGGCCATAGACCTGGTTGTCCATCGTCACGTACGTGAGGTCGACGTTCCGACGCATCGCGTGGATGAAGTGGCCCGCTCCGATCCCGAAGCCATCCCCGTCGCCTCCGGTAGCGATCACCGTGAGGCCGTGATTCCCCCAGCGGATCCCTTCCGCGAGCGGGATCGCCCGGCCGTGGATGCCGTGGAATCCGTACGAGGAAAGGAAGTGCGGGAGGTTGGACGAGCACCCGATCCCCGAGACGATGACCACATTGTGGCTGGGGATCTTGAGCCGCTTCAGCGAGGATTCGACCGCCGCGACGACCCCGAAGTCACCGCAGCCCGGACACCAGGTCGGCCGGATCTCCGACTTCCCGACGATCGGGAGCTGGGTCAGCGGCGCGGAGGTGGGAGGGGTCGCCGTGCTGTCGGCCATCTTAGATCACCACTTCGAGCGCCCGTGCGACGATCTCGTGCGGGAAGAACGGTTCCCCGTCGTACTTCAGCAGTCGGTCCGGAAGTTCGATCCCGGCCTCCCCCCGCAGGAGGTGGCCGAATTGGCCGGAGTAGTTCGCTTCCACGAGGAGCGTCTGCCGCGTTCGCGAGAACGCCGCCCGGATGACCTCCGGGTCGAGAGGGTAAACGGTGGGGAAATGGAGGAGATTCGTGGACTTTCCCTTCTCCCGAAGGAGCGCGACGGCATCCCGCACGGCACCGACGGTCGAACCCCAGGCCACGAAGGTGAGCGGGGCGTCCGCGGGGCCTTCGAACACCGGCCCGGGGGAGTCCTTCGCCAAACCGTGAAGCTTCTTCATTCGCTTCTCCATCATCCGTCGCCGCTCGGAGATCCAGAGCGGTATCCCGGCGTGGATATCGGAGACCAGGTGACCCCGCTCGTCGTGCTCGTCGGACCCCGCGATGAAGTTGAGGCCCGGCTGGCCGGGGAAGGCCCGGGGGGAGACTCCGGATTCGGTGTACTGGAATCGCCGATAGTCGTGCCCGTTCGGAACGACCGTGAAGAGCGAGGGCACGGGGACGTTGAGGTCGATCTCGTCCCGGTCCACCGTCATCAGGCTCTCGGAGAGATGGAAGTCGCTCGCGAGCAGGATCGGGGTCTGCCAGCGTTCCGCGAGGTCGAAGGCGGTGACCGTCGCACGGTAGGCTTCGGCGGGGTTGGAGGGTGCGAGGATCGCCCGGGGGAACTCTCCCTGACCGGCCCCGAGCATGAGGTTCAGGTCGCCCTGCTCGGTCTTCGTCGGGAGACCGGTCGACGGGCCGGCCCGCTGGGCTTCGACGACCACCAGCGGGGTCTCGGTCATTCCGGCCATCCCGAGGCCCTCGGTCATCAGCGCGAAGCCGCCTCCGCTGGTCGCGGTCATCGACCGCACCCCCGCGAACGAGGCGCCGATCGCCATGTGGATCGCGGCGAGCTCGTCCTCGGCCTGCTTCACCACGATCCCGAGCGAGTGGGAGTGGGCCGCCATCCAGTGCATGACCGTCGACGCGGGCGTCATCGGGTACTGGGCCAGGAACTTGCAGCCGGCCGCGGCCGCGCCGAGGGCGATCGCCTGATTCCCGGTCATGAGGAGCTTCGGGCTTCCACGCTTTGAGAGGGCGTGGGCGTGCGGGCTCGACTGCTTCTCGGCGAACGTGTACCCGTCGGCGCTGGCCCCGAGGTTCCAGTCGACGACGTCGCCCGCCTTGCGACCGTAGGCATCGGTGAGGACGCCGTGGAGCATGTCGAGCGGGATGCCGGCCAGGAACGCCGTCGCTCCGATCCCTCCCGCGTTCTGAAGGATCGATTGGCTCGTGTACTTCCGGGCGATCTCGAGCGTCGGAACGGGGAGGGCACGGACCCCCGCCGGAACATCGCTCGCCGTGAGCGGGAACTTCTCGGGGTCGAAGACGATCGTCCCGCCCGGACGGATCCCGGCTGAGTGGATGTCAACCGTCGCGCGGTCGAGGGCGTACAGGATGTCCGACCCGTCCCCTGGGGAGTACGGGCGTCCGTCGGACGCGCGGGCCTGGAACCAGACGTGACCGCCCCGGATGACGGATTGGTAGGCGTTCAGACCGAACAGGTGGAGCCCCATCCGGGAGAAGCTTCGAGCGACCGCTTCGCCGATGGAGGCGATGCCGTCCCCGGCCTGGCCGCCGATACGGACGGTAATCTCGGTCATCGCCCCTTCGAGCGTCCGTTTGTATTAATCGGTTCTGTCAAGTCGGAATGTCGGCAACCCTTAGAGGGTCGGCCGAATGGGTGCGTCGATGGTCGGTCACGTCACGGTCCTCTTCTTCGCGACGGCGCGGACCGCGGTGGGCGAGCCGCGACTCCGCTGGCCGTGCGACCCGCCGACCATGACCGCTCGTACCCTCGTCCGCTCGCTGGCGGAATCGTATCCGAAGCTCGAGCCCACCCTCCGCACCAGCCGATTCGTGCTGAACGGTCGGTATCTCGCGAGCCTCGCGGTCCGCGTACGCGCCGGGGATGAGTTCGCGGTGCACCCGCCCTACGGAGGCGGCTGACCGTGAGCGTCCGGCTCGCACGGGGACGGCTCTCCGTCTCCGCCGCCATGCGCGAGCTCGAGGGTCCGGGACTCGGAGGGGTCGTGCTTTTCGTTGGTCGGGTCCGTCCGGACGTGACCCCCCGTGGCCGCGTCGCGGCGCTCGAGTACGAAGCGCACCAAGAACTCGCCCTCGCGGGCCTATCGGAATTGGGGCGGAACGCGCGCACGCGGTTCGGCGCCCGCCGGGTCATCCTGTGGCACCGCCTGGGCCGAGTGCCGGTCGACGAGGCCTCGGTCATCGTTGGGGTCGCCACCGGTCACCGAGCCGAGGCGTTCGCCGCCGCGCGATTCCTGATCGAGGAGCTGAAGGTGAAGGTCCCTATTTGGAAGGCGGAGCCAGCACGACGCGCGCGTCCACGGCAACCACACCCTCGTGGACCGGGCGGACGATCAGCGGGTTGATGTCGAGCTCCACCACATCGGGCATCTCCATGGCGAGCTGAGAGACCCGCTCGATCACTTCCGTCAGCCCTTCGAGGTCGCTCGGCGCCTCTCCGCGGACCCCCTTGAGGAGGGGATACGCCTTCAGCGACTGGACCATGTGGAGGGCGGACAGGGGTCGGATCGGGGCGAGACGGAACGTCACGTCGCGGAGCACCTCGACGTAGATGCCGCCGAGACCGAACGCGACGATGGGGCCGAAGTGTGGGTCCCGCTGCACGCCGACCAGAACTTCCTTGCCGTCCTGAATCTCGGCCTCGACCTCGAACCCTTCGATCCGTGCGTCTCGAGCCTTGGCCTCCAGCGATTGGTGCATCGCCTGCCACGCGGTACGCAGAGAGGCGGAGTCGTGAATGCCGAGCGCCACGCCGCCGACGTCCGTCTTGTGCGAGAGGTCCGGAGAGACCACCTTCAGCACGACGGGGTAGCCGATGTCCTCGGCCGCCTCGACCGCATGGTCGAGGGTCTTGACGATCTTCACCTCGGGGAAGCGGATCCCGTACGCGAGGAGCAGGGAGCGAGCGGCATAGTCGGGGAGGACGGTCAAGCCGTCGCGTCGGGCCTTGTCGATCGTCGCTTGCGCCGCGGCTCGATCGACGGAGAACACTTGGACGGCGGTGCGGGGGCGCGTCCACCAGGCATGGTAGCGCGCGAGGGCCCCGAGCCCTTGGGTCGCCTCCTCGGGGAAGGTGAAGGTGGGAACTCCATTCTCTTCCAGAAGAGCGACCTCGCGCGAGAGGTCGTTGACCCCGAACAGGCACGCCGTGATCGGTTTCTGAGTCGATTGCTTCGCTTCAAGGATCGCGCGCGCGACCGACTCTCCCGTCATGGTCGCGGTCGGCGTCGTGATGACAAGGGCTCCGTTCATCTCCGGCCCTTCGAGGAGCGACTTGAGCGTGTCGCGGTACTGTTCCGGGTTCCCGTCGGCGGTCATGTCGAGGGGATTGGCGATGGAAGCCGAAGAGGGAAGCCGGCGGCGGAGCTCGTCGTGCAGGGCCTGGGGGAGCTGCGGGAGCGCGAGGCCGTGGCGGATCGCAGAATCCGCGGCGACGATGCCGGGGCCGCCGGAGTTGGTAAGGATCATCAGTCGAGGTCCTTCGAGCTTCAGCCCCGACGCGAAGATCTTCGCCGTCCGGAACAGCTCGCCCAGGGTTTCGATCCGCTGCACCCCCGCTTGCTCGAACAGGGAGTCGTACAGCTGGTCGCGGCCCGACTGGGCCAGCGAACCCGTGTGGCTCTTGGCGGCGCGCTCCCCCGCGACCGTACGGCCGCTCTTGATCACGAGAACCGGCTTATGTTCCGTGACCTCACGGGCGGTCTCGAGGAACCGGCGGCCATCCACCAGGCTCTCCACATAGAGCAGGATGACCTTGGTGGCCGCGTCCTTTCCGAGCGAGTAGAGCAGGTCGTTCTCGTCGACCCCCGCGCGGTTCCCGACCGACACGAACCGAGAGAACCCGATCCTCTCCGTCGTCCCGTAGGCGAGGATCCCGGCACAGAGCGCGCCGCTCTGGGAGACGAACGCGATGTTCCCTTGAGGGGGGAGGTTCTGGCTGAAGGTCGCGTTGAGGCTCACGTCGGGGGCCGTGTTGATGACGCCGAAGCAGTTGGGGCCGACGACGGACATCTTGTACTTCGCGGCCCGGCGGACGACGTCCGCTTCCAGAAGGCCGCCCGCCTCTCCCATCTCCCGGAACCCGGAAGAGATGACCACGACGCCCCGGGCTCCGGCCTTCCCGAGGTCCTCGACGACGTCGGCGACCGCCGGCGCGGGCACGATCACGATCCCGAGGTCCGGCGGCTCGGGAAGCTCCGAGATCGTGGAATAGCACCGCACTCCCGAGACGCTCTTTGAGGATGGATTGACGGGGTAGACGACCCCCTTGAACCCCGCCTGGATGATGTTCCGGAAGAGGCTCGTTCCGACCTTCCCCGGCTTGTTCGATGCACCCACCACGGCGACCGACGAGGGGAGGAAGAGCTCGTCCAGCTCCTGCGACCGGCCGCTCGTCATGATTTCCTCGCCGAGTTCGGTCGGCGGACGGGCGGTCCGTTATATAGCCACACCCCCGTTTGCGGCGCCGTGACCGCCGAAGGAGAGCCCGTCAGTCCGTCCTCACCTCCGCCGGCCGCCCGGCCTCCGGCGGCGCGTCCCCCCGCCCGCGGCCTCCTCCAACGGATGGAGAAGGGCGGGATCCAGCACGTCGTGGCGGTCGGAAGCGGAAAGGGCGGGGTCGGAAAGTCCTCGGTCACCGCGCTCCTCGCCCTCGAGCTCGCGCGACGCGGACTGCACGTCGGGATCCTGGATGCCGACATCACCGGACCGTCGATCCCGAAGCTGCTCGGCATGACCGGTCCGCTCACGGACCGGGGCGAGGGTATCGAGCCCGCCGTCACTCCGGGAGGGATCTCGGTCGTCTCCTCGCAATTCATGGTCGAAGACGAGCAGACCCCCGTGATCTGGCGGGGTCCGCTCGTGACCCGGCTCATCACCCAGTTCTTCGGGAGCGTTCACTGGGGAAGCCTCGACTACCTGCTCATCGACATGCCGCCGGGGACGAGCGACGTCCCGCTCACGGTGTTCCAGACGATCCCGATCGACGGGATGGTCTTCGTGCTCACGCCGCAGGACCTCGCCGCGCTGATCGTCAAGAAGGCGATGAACATGGCCCGCGACCTCCACGTTCCGCTCCTGGGGGTCGTCGAGAACATGGCGTCGATCACCTGCCCGCACTGCCAGGAGCGGATCGAACTGTTCGGGTCGAGCCGGGTCGCTCGCGTGGCAAAGGAGTACGGCATCCCGGTCCTGGGCAGTCTCCCCGTGATGCCTCTGGTCTCCGAGCTTTCGGACGAGGGCCGCCTCGCCGACCACTCGTCCAACGAGGTCACCGCGCTCGCCGAGGCGTTCACTCGGGCGATCGACGACGTCACGAAGAACCGGGTGACGGTGCTGTAGCGGCGCGAAGCTCCGAGAATCGGACCACCTCGCTCGGAAGCCCTCGGCGGCCGAGCGCGGCTCGCAATCCCTCGAGATGCGCGTCTCCGACGACCGCCGCCATTCGGGTGTATCCCTGGAGCCGGAGCGATGCGAGCCGGTCGGCCATGTGCTCGTTGCGGTCGTCCAGCAGCACACGAGCGGTGGTGGGGCTCACGCGACGCAGCTCTTCGGTGTACTCGGCGGGAGACTCGGCGTATCGGTCCATCTCTCGCACAACGAGCCGCGAGGGGAGGAACAGCCCGACCACCCCGCTCGCCACCAGGGTGACGCGCTCCTTGAAGGACATCGAACGGACCAGGTTGGCGAGCGTGACGCGGATCGGGTCGTCGATCAGGAACACGGGAAGATTTCGCTCCCGTCCGACCGCCATCGCTACCTTCATCTCCGCTCCCGGAACGCCCGCGCCGATCTCCGCGCCGAGTCGGCGCTGGAGGACCCCCCAGAGGCGGGCAAAGAGGGGGGCGGAGCCGGATCGTTGGTGAGGGCTTCCCTCGGTCATCAGGGCCTGCGCCCGCTCGGCGTCGAGCTCCACGGCAAGCGCATCGAGCACCCGCTCCGAAAGCATGCGACGGAGCGGTTCGCTCAGGTCCACCACATGGGCGGCGCCGAGCAGGAGGACAGGCGCCTCGAGGGTCGAGGAGTACACGACCCACCGACACCCGCGGTGTTCATCTCGCTGGCTCTCGGGCAGAGAACGCCCATATAGGCGGGTCGGGTCGCCCGACCGCATGACGTGGACCCTGTTCTCCGTCCCCGGCACGAAGCGGACGGAGCTCGATGCAGCGCTGAAGGACGACCAGGTCTCGCGGCAGAGCCAGAAGGTCCGGGACGCCGCCGCGATGGGCGGCCCCTCCGGCACCCTGTACGTTCTCGTGGAGGGCGCGGCGGACCCGGTGCGCCGCGCCGAGGAGCTCCTCGCGCCGGTCGGTACCCGGCTCACGGGGGGGGACGCGGAGACGCTCTACCGTCGGTTCAAGGACGAAGAGGAATCCGCCTCGGCGGGAATGGGGCTCTTCTTCACCGAAGAGTAGGCGGCGGTCACTCGTTGGACGGGGCGTGCGAGGGCTCGAGGTCCTCGCCGCCCGCGAAGACCTTCTGGAACGCGTGGTAAATGTCCTCCATGCCGCTCGAATCCTTCGCGGAGGTCGGGACGAGCCCGACGAGGGGTGCCATGTTCTCGATCGCGCGGAAGAGCTCGGTCGAGAGCTGCACGTCCGGGGTCGGGGCGTCGCGGCCGATCGCGTCGTAGAGCTGGCCGGGGTCGTCCGACCAGCTCATGACCTCGGCGAGTTGCTCCGGGCTCAGCACGTCCGACTTCGCGAGGACATTGACCGTCGGTAGGCGGAAGCGGAACTCCACCGTCGCGCCGAGCATGAGCAAGGAGACGAACCCCGCGGCGGTCCGGGCGAGCACCGGGTCGTAGAGGAAGGCGATCACCGAACGGTCGCCGCTCAGAGCGTCCACGATCGCCTTCGACGCTTCGCGAAAGGCGAACAGCTCGATCTGCCCGGGCGTGTCGATCAGCACGTAATCGGTCTTCAGCTCCTGGACGGCCTGCTTCACCTCGAAGACCTTGAGGGCGATCAGGTCGGCGGCGACGACCTGCGCTCCGTTGGGTCCGAGGCCGTACTCGTTCTGAATGTCGATGAGCCGGACCCACTCGCGGATGTCGACGTCCGCCGCGTCGTCCCCCGCCTCACTGCCCGGGTCGAGATTGATGATGGTCGCGTCGTAGCCCGCCGAGCGCATCCATTGGGCGAACGACTGCACGAGCGACGTCTTGCCGGCGCCCGCCGTCCCGGTGAAATAGATCGTCCCCGGTTCTTCCACGGCTCACTTCCGACCGGCGGCCGCCCGTTGTTTGGTGACCTCGCCCGCGAGCTGCCGGAGGAACCGAGCCTTCGTCATCCCGCCCTTCTTCGTCACCTTGACGCGGCCCGAGTAGTCAAAGAAACGGCGAGGGTACTGCTTCGCCGACTCGAGCTCGGCCCGGAACCCGAGGCGTTTCGCCGCGTCCACGATCTCCTCCGCGGTCAGGTCGGGCAGGCTCTCCGACTCGGGAACGCGGCGTCCTCCCGTGCGAGAGAGACCGCGTCCGAGGTACGCCGGATACACGTAGAAATGGTCGGGCATCGCCGCCGTCGGCGTCGCGTCAGGCCGTGGCCGGGGTCGCGACCCGGACCCCGTTCAACACCCCGTCCTGGCCCGGGCGGGAACGAACGCGCACGAGGCCGACGTCGGTCTCGAGGATCGCGCCCTTCGTGATGATGTTCCGCTGGACGTAGTTCGGGTTCGCGGGGTTCTCCCGGACCGTGATGACCTTCGCCTGCTGCATCTTCTTCGTCGAGGGGTCGAAGACGTTGATCGTCTGGGTCGTGAGGATCCTCAGCTTGCGGTTCGCGCCACGGACCCGGTAGGTCTTCACCGTGCCGGCGCCGAGCGTCGCGTGCTGGATCTCCCGCCCGATCTCGAAGCGGCGCTTCTTGCGGATCGGCCGAAGTCGGCCGCCCGTTCGCTTGCGTCGAGACCGGCCTTGCCAGATTCCCACGAGATCCTCCGAGAGGTGCGGTCCGACCGGGGTACCGTATATGACCTTTTCAGCGAGAGGGACCGCTCGGCCCGACCGTCAGGACGGTCTTCACCGTGCCCCCGCCTCGGGCCTCGAACACGGGGCCGAACTCCTCGATAGGCCGGCGCGCCGAGATCATCTCGCCGACGGCCCCGGACCAGCGTTGCTCGAACACCGTGAGGTCCCGGAGGCCGCTCTCGAAGTACGTCCGGTTCGCGTTCACCGAGCCTACGATCGCCTGATTCCCAAGGACCACGTCCCGGAAGAGCGCCCCTCCCGCGACGCTGGTCGGGGGTGCGGCCGGGTCCGGGATCCCAGTCAGGACCAGAACGCCGTTCGGCCCGAGTCGGTCGACGAGCGTGAAGTCGAGGGCAACCGACCCCGTCGCCTCCACCACGAGGTCGAAGTGGCGGTCGGCGAGAGGAGCGAACCCGTTCGCGACGTTGGCGTGGGACGCTCCGACCCGGGCGAGGAGGCGAGCGGCGATGGTCGAATCGTCATGGCGATCGATGGCCACCACATCGTACCCTCGCACGCGCAGCACGAACGCGGCCAGCATACCGATCGCTCCGGTCCCCGCCACCAGCGCGCTCGGAGTGCCGGTTTTGGGTTCTCCGGGCGTCGGCTCCTTGCGGTCGAGGACCCGTTGACCTTGGAAGATCGCCTTCTCGACCACACTGAGCGGTTCGAGCAGGACCGCGACGGGCAAGAGCGCAGGCGGTACGCGCACGAGGTACTGCGGGACCTCGATGTATTCTTCGGCCATGAAGCCGTGCGCTCCACCGATCCCCCGCTCGGTGAATCCTCCGGTCTCACAAAAATCGGATCGGTTCGTCCGACAGAACCGGCAACGTCCACATCCCCGCCGCACCGTCGCCACGACGAGGTCTCCGACACCGAAACCGGCCGCGCCCGGGGCCACCTCGAGAACCCTCCCCAGGTTCTCGTGGCCCAGGATCAGGAAGGGGGAGCCCTCCGGAGATCGTCCGTACTTGCCCTCGGCGATATCGTGGTCGGTTCCGCAGACTCCGCATTCGATCACCCCGACACGGACCCCACCGGGCGGGAGCGGAGGGGTGGCCACCGATTCAAGCTGAACCCCCGGAGCGGGGGGTCGGACGACCAGAGCGCGCACGGTCACGCACCCAGGAACGGTGTGAGGAGCGGGCGGATCGGTTCCAGCCGGGCGAGCACGACCGCCTCTTCGGCGGAGGTGAGCGGGTCGTACGGGGCTCGATACCCGACCTCCACGCCTCGCAGCTTCTCCGCCAGGAACTTGTCGGTCGAGGGGAACGGGCCGGACCTCGTCACGTCCACCAGCCGGTCGACCAGCCCCTGGAGGGTGCTCGCTCGGGTCCGGTCCCCGCTCCGAGCGGCCGCGACCAGCTCCACGCAGAGCTTGGGCACGAGGTTCGCCATCCCCATCACCGCACCGCTCGCCCCGCGTTCGATCGCCACGGAGGCGAACGCGTCGTCCCCGGGGAAGACGGCGAACCCCGACGGGGCACCGGCGAGGAACGATGAGACGCTCTCGAGAGAGCCGGCCGTGTCCTTGATCCCGGCGAGGACCCCGTCCCGAGCCAGGACGTGGACGAGCGAAGGAGGGAGCGAATAGCCGACGAGCGAGGGGATATTGTAGGCGAGCAGGGGGACCGTCACGGCGGTCCGGAGCGCGCGATAGTACTGATCGATCGATGCGAGCGATGGGTGAAGGTAGTAGGGGGGTACGGCGACGAGCGCTGCGGCACCGATGCCTTCCGCTTGTTCGGCGAAGGAGACGGCCTGTGCCGTGGACGGGGCTCCGCAGCCCGCCCAGACGTCCGTCTTGCCGGCGGCGCTCTCGATCACGATGTCGAGCAGGGCGCCCCGTTCTGCCGCGGTGACCGACGGGAACTCTCCCAACGAGCCGAGGACGAACAGGTGGTCGACGTGCGCATCCGATAGACCGCGGGCGAACCGGGCGTTTCGGGCGGGGTCGATCCCTCCCTCCGCATTGAAGAGCGTCGGAATGGGCACCGACAGACCCTCGATCGCCATGGTGCTCGGTAGCAGCGCGCCGCCTTAATGCCTCGGCGCCCTCCGTGCGCTCCGGGGTCGGGACCACGGTCGCGAGCAGGATCCTCGGGGTCGACGAGGCCGGTCGCGGGAGCCTCATCGGACCTCTCGTTGTCGGCGGGTTCTGCGTGGCCGCCGAACGGATCGACGAACTGGTCGCCCTCGGGGCGAAGGACTCGAAGGCGCTGACGCCCCAGGCCCGCGAAAGGGTGTTCGCCGGGCTAGCGTCCATCGGAACGCGAGCGAACGTCGTGCTCTCGGCGGCTGCGGTCGACCGGGCGGTCGAGAAGAAAGGTCTCAACAACTTGGAAGCGCAGGCGTTCGCGCGCCTCATCCGCAAACTTGCGCCGGACGTCGCGTACCTCGACGCGTGTGACCCCAACGAGCGACGCTTCGGCCTCCGGGTGGCCCGGCTCGCCGGGGGATCGACCCGGGTGGTCGCTCGACACCACGCCGACCGGGACTTTCCGGTCGTCGGAGCCGCGTCGGTCGTGGCGAAAGTACTTCGGGACCGGGCCCTCGCCCGATTGCGACAGGAGCTGGGAGAGGGGCTCGGGAGCGGGTACCCCTCGGACCGGAAAACGGTGGAATTCGTCCGCGCGCGGCTGCTCGAAGGCGGAGCGAACCCTTCCTGGCTGCGCGGCTCCTGGTCCACGATGCAAAGGGTTAAGCCGCGCCGACCGGCTCGCACCCTCGACGGGTTTTCTCCATGAGCATCGAGGAGACTCTCGCCTCCCTGGTGGACCGATTCAACCGGCACGCGGAGCGCACTCCGGCGATGGCCGAGGAGCTGGCCGGGGTCTCTCGCACGATCCAGATCCGCCTCACGGACGCGGGCACCTACGCGGTCGACCTCCTCGAGGGCCGGCTGAAGAACCTGCGGTCGGGCGCTGCCGCGGGGGCCGACGTGCGGATCACCACGGACGTCGGAACGTTCGAGGGACTCGTCTCGAAGGAGATCGGGCCGATGAAGGCCCTCGTCACGCGCAAGCTGTCGATCGAGGGAAGCCTCGAAGATAAGCTGCTGTTTCGCAAACTGCTCTAGCGGCCGCTCCGGTGGGGCCTAGGGAAGGAACACGCACGCCGCGATGCACACGCCGTAGTGGTCCATCGGAATGGAGAGCTCCTCGGTCCGGTAGTGGATGCGACGCAGCTCGACGCCGCGGAAGTGGGCGATCTCCTCCATCCGCCACTTCAGGAATTCCTTGAGCGCCTTCTGGGTACCGTGCAGATGGCCCTCGGCGACGTATCCACCCTGGCCGTCGGAGCGGAAGCCGTAGCCGATCCCCGCGCTGATGACCTCCCCCTCGCCGCCCGCATGCCGGGCGAGGACCGCGTGGGTGATCGCGCCCCGGGAGATGGGGACCCGCTCGACCTGACGGATGCCGATCGGCAGGACCGAGGAGACGCTGACGAGGTTCTGCTCGCCGATCCCCGCCTGCAACAGCGCGAGGTCGAAGGCGTTCAGCTCGCTCGTCTTGTTGATCCCCTTCCCACTGGTCACGAAGAATCGGGAGGGGATCGGGACGAGCGTGATCGCTTCCGGTTCGGTCCGCCGCGCCACGTTCGCCGTGGAGGTCGGCGGTCGCTTAAGGTTTGGGCCGCGAACCCGGTCCTAAACCATGATCGCATGCCGCCGGCGCATGGACGCCTCGGTCTCGCCGCGCACGCGCAGGAGCTCGGCGACGAGGCCATCCGTCAGTCGAAGGCTGGCCTCCTCGAACAGGGTCCCGAGAGGAGCGTAGCGGGGGCGGTCCGCGTCCTCCTCGAATTCGATGACGAGGAGATGGGTCGCGGTGTGGGCGATCTTGGAGGCGGGTTTGGACGTCAGGATGATCAGCTCCGCCCCTTCCCGACGAACGATGTTGCCGGTCTGGATCGAGGAGGAGCTTTCCCCCTGGCCGGAGAGGATGAACACGGCGTCGCCTTGCCGTACGATCGGCGTGACGCTTTCGCCAATGACATAGGCGCGCAGCCCCGCCTGCACGAGCCGCATCGCGAACGCACGGCCGATGATGCCGCTGCGACCTGCGCCGTAGACGAAGATCTGCGGCGCCCGCAGCAGGATCTCCACCGCGCGGGCGATGGAGGCCGGGTCGATCCGTTCGAGGGCGATGGTGACGCGTTCGCCGATGTATCGCTGCGAGCGGACGAACGTGGTTCCGTTATCGGCGTCGATGGCCACCACGGCGCGCCTCCGCGGGTCGCTTTCGGGAAGGGGGCCGCGCGGGCCTCGCCCGACGGCCGGCCGTGTGCGCCGGTTTCGGTCGGGCCTTGGGCGCGGGAGCGGACTTCGCCGCCGGCCGCGCCGGGGAACTCGCCGTCGGCTTCGGCACGGATCGGGCCGGGGGCGGTGCGTGCGCCTTCGACCAGCGGCGGGTCAGCGCTCGTTCGTAGAGGAGTTTCATGTACATCGCGTCGTGCTCGAGCAGAGGTGAGCTCGAGATCACGGTGACGTCGTAGTCCCGCTCGGCGAGGATCTCGGCGAGAGGGTCGAACCGCACGAGCCCCCGCTTGATGGGGGTGAGCCGAAACTCACCCGGGCCATAGAACTCGACGCCGGAGAAATTGAGGTAGAGCGGCCCGTCGGTCGCCTTGACGAACTCCTGCACCACCGGTTCGAGTTGTTCCGCCTCTTCGAAGCTCGTGCGCTCGCGCGCGGCGATGTGCGGAAGGTTGAGCACGGGGACCGTCCCCTTCACCCGGCGCACGAGCTCGAGCACCTCCTCCCGCGAGCCGAACACATCCGGGTGCCCGCTCGGCTCGATCGCGAGCCGAACCGTCCCCTTCGAGTATTTCGTCAGCCAGTCGGAGAGGTCCGTGACGATCTCGGTGAGCTGCTGGATCGAATCCCCGCGGTCGCCCCCGCCGTAGAATCCGAGGTGCGTGACCGCGAGTCGAGCACCGAGGCCCTGGGCGAGAACGCCCGCCCACTGGATCTGCCGGGTGGATTGTTCCTTCGCGTCCTCGGAGCCGAAGAAGTCGACGTAGTACGGCGCGTGCAGCGTGAGGTCGGTATCGAGCGCCTTCGCGAGCGCGCGCGTCTGCTGCAGGTCCGCGTAATCCTTCGCGAGGCTCCAGGTGAGGGTGGTGAGCGAGTCCCGCCGCTTGAGCGGGGAGGTCATCGCGACGACGCTCGGAGTTCCTCCTTGGTGGTCCGAGGGCCCGACGCTCACGACCAACTGTTGCAGGAGGTCGCGGCCCGGCTTGCCGATCTCTTCGTCGAGGACGCCGCGCGTGAGGTGGTTCACCTTGATGAACTGCACCTCCATCGCGGTGAGCCCCAGATGATGGACGTCGGCGATCCCGTCCCGGAGCGTGCGCCCTTTGCACGAGAGAGGGATCCCCGCGGGTCCAAAACGGATCACGAGTAACCAGGCCTCAAAATCGGGAAATCGCGCTAATCGACGGTCCTATATATCGGAATCCGGGCGAGGTGCTGCTTCGGGTCCGACCCGCTCCGCGCCCGCGGAATCGGGGCGGAATCCGAGCGCGACCACGTAGAGCTCGGACGACGGGGCGCGCGACGCGGGAGGTTTCGTGCGGTGAACTTCCTTGAAGTGAGGGCGGATCTCGGCGACCAGCTCCTCGACCATGTCCCCCGCGAACACTTTCGCCGCGAACGCGCCGCGGGGCGCGAGCACCCGCCGGGCGAGCGCGAACGCCTCTCGAGCGAGGGCGACCGAGCGAGCGTGGTCGGTCCCGTAGGCCCCGCTGATCGCCGGCGACATGTCGGATAACACTGCGTCGAACGGCGCGTCGCCGAGGCGCCCGGGGAGCCGCGGGTCCCCGACCCGTCCTCGTACGACGTGCAGGCCTTCGGCCGGCTCGATCGGGCGCGGGTCGACCGCGACGACCGACCCCGACGGCCCCACGCGCTCGAGGGCGACCACCGACCAGCCACCCGGGGCCGCCCCGAGGTCGAGGACGCGGGTCCCACGACGAAGGAGGTGGAAACGGTCGTCGAGGTACGCGAGTTTGAAAGCGGCCCGCGAGCGCAAACCGTCGCGCTGCGCCGCCCGGTAGTACGGGTCGGCTCGTCGCTGGTCCACGAAGCGTCGGCCCATGGAGAGGTCGAGAGCGAGAGAGTCTACATGAACTCCCGGCCCCCGGGCGCTCGCTCGAATCTCCCTCATTCGGCGCGAGGCTCTTTAGTCCGCGGAGGGTAGCCCGGGCGGCTTGGGGGAGCCCGCTCGATGTACTTCTCCACGTATCGAAAAGTCACCGTGATCCTGTATGTCGGCCTGATGGCACCGCTGACGTGGTTGGCGTTCGTGCTCGCCCCCGCGTTCGGAGTCATTTTTCTCCTGGTGATGTCCCTGCTCGGCGTCATCGGGATTTGGCTGACCTTCACCCTGACGCGAGCCCGCCTCGACGACTTCGGGGGCCGGATCCCGATGCCTAACGCGGGCCTCGGTATGTGGGGTATCGACATCGTAGACGACGACTTCGTGGGGGATCCGTACGAGGAGTACAGCGACGCGTCAATCGACTACGATAGCCACGAGCTCACGCCCTCGACCCCGGCGCTGCATTGCCCGTTTTGTCACGCTGTGCTCGGAAAGCCGGGCGCACGGTTTTGCAATGATTGCGGAAAGCCGCTCGCCTCCCTTCCCCCGTCGGTGTCCTAGTGCCGGGCCGGCGCGGGCCGGTGGGGCCGTCCGAATTTGAATCGGAGTCTCTTGCACCCCAAGCAAGAAGGATGGTCCAA